>Ga0310121_10000049_pt1 | contig 106181 bp, 95 predicted proteins | sample CB27_Tmax_986_MG_FD_203504 | JGI IMG/M metagenome (GOLD analysis project Ga0310121, IMG submission 203504) | Marine microbial communities from Western Arctic Ocean, Canada - CB27_Tmax_986 | ecosystem: Environmental > Aquatic > Marine > Oceanic | place: Canada: Western Arctic Ocean | collected... | reverse complement strand
CGTGCCGACCATCGCCATTACTTGAACCACTTCACCGTGCGGCCGCCAGCCACAACGATGCAAAAGATGGCGGCCTACAACATTCATATCGCGCAACAGCCAAACTTCACCTACACGCTCGAGGGGCCTTATGACGAGCACCTCGCTGATGGGCGATATCAGACAAACAATCCGCTCCGTTCGCCGATGTCACATGGGGTGTTTGTCGCGCTGGGGAGCGACATCCTCCCGGTCGGCCCCATGGTGGGGCTCTACGCCGCCGTCACTCGCCGGGGCCTCTCCGGAGCGGTCGTGGGCGCGAGCGAAGCGCTGACCATGCCGGAGGCGATTGTCGGTTACACCCGGCTCGCCTCGTATCTCACGTTTGAGGAGGACACAAAAGGCACGCTCGAGGTCGGTAAGTATGCCGACCTGGTTGTGCTGTCACAGGACCTTCTCACTATCGATCCCGACGACACCATGTCCACCGAGGTCGACATGACCATCCTCGGCGGGACGATCGTCTTTGAGCGGGACAACTAGCGGGACAACGAAAAAGGGGCGAGGCCTGGCGCAACCGGATACCCCGTGGCCAGCGGAGTTCCTGGCGCGCCAGGCGGCCTACCGCCAGCGAAAATTTACCCGCACCATGCTGCCCTCGGGGGCTCCGCCGGCAGGCGGCGCGAGCGAGTAGCCAAAACCTACGTCGGGAATATCCGCGCCGCCAAATGGCAGGTGGGGATTCTGATAGCGATTTGGTCGCTCATCCGTGAACTCGCGAACCGCCACGAAGGGCGACACCGACTCGCGAGTCATGACGCCGTCCCGCGCCCGGTAGATCTCCAGCCCTTCGGCGAAGTCCTCGACCGCAAAGGGCGCATCCGCTGCGTGCAAACCGCGTAGCGCCCGGTCATAGAGCCGGTATTGCGTTTGACCACCACGGAGGCGGAGGTCATACAGACTTCCTCCAGACTTGCGCAAACGTCGCGCGGCACCGGGAAGAAACTCGTTGATGATGGTGTAGCTATACATCAGCGTCCGGTCAGCCCAGCGTAGCCGCTCCATCGGGGGCACGCCATCGACCAGGACATCGGCACAGCGCGCTGTGTCCTCGTCCGCCACATCGGCCAAGTAGTAGTCCGGCCGCCGCTGGAAGCACATGGTGTCGACGAACCCGGCGCGCAATTGAGGCTGCGCCGACTCGTCGAATTGCCAATGGGTCCAACCGTCGGTGGTCTCGTAGTTCACCCGGGGCAACATCGGAATGTCAAATTCTTGCGGAGTGGAATCAACGACGAGCAAGAAGCCCCGCCCCGGCCCTGTCTCGGCCGGTTCGTTTTGGCTCCAGAGATACTCGCCGTTGTAGTACCACATCACCACGCCGGGCCGGTAGTTGACATTCACGGCCGACATCTCGCCGGCCGCATCAGGCGTGAACAGAAACCCGGGTTCGGACAATGCCTGGTCGTAGTTCTTGACGTTGTTGAACTCGCGATACGGGTCGCGATACTCGAGCAAATAAAAGTGCGGCACGGCCAGGTGGTGTTGACCCGGGGACAGACTGAACCCGCGCGAGTCCCAGTCGGCCAGGCTTGGACCTTCAAAGTCCTCACGAAAGCCGATCGCGGGTATCTCGATATTGTCGAGCAAGGCGCCATCCTCGACGGCAGCCATGTCGGTAAAGTAGGTGAAGCGGACGGTCACCTCGTCGCCGCGATACTGACTCAAGTCAAACCGCGCCCCAATCCACTGGGCCGACTCGCACGCATCGACCTCGGCGCTCCCGACCCGGTCTTCGGCCAGCGTACGCTCCGCCGTGGGATCACAGCCAACCGCCGTTTCTACCTTGCCATCTCCATCCAAGTCACCGCTACGTCCGGTGAAACCAGGAAGAGACCCGGCGCCCTCGTGCCCCTTTCCCGCGGGCATGACGCTGCGCCGGTCATCGACGGCAGTCTTGTCCACGGGCATGATGCGGCGGAATGGCTCGTTCCTCCCCGCCACCTCCACATAGAGATAGTCCCAGTCTGCCTCGATCACGAACCAGGCATCCATGCTCATCACGACAGGGTCATCGATGGGGACGCTGCTCAGATCGAACGTGCGAGCGAGCGTGCGGTTCATGCTGTTGCCCTGGCCAGAGTACACGGCTTGGGCACCGTGGCCAGGGCCCAGAGGGCCCATCTCGATGTCGCGAAACTTTGGAGGCAGGATGACCATGGCCGCGTCGCACAAGCCATCGGGTGTGGCGTAACCCGCTTCACCGCTCCAATCATTGAGCACCTTCAGGTGAAGCGCGCCGGTGCGCGGGCCGCCTAGGTCACTCGGACGCACCACACAGGGCTCGAGCCACCCGAGAACCGTACGCGACCAGGCGCTCAACTCCTGGGGCTCGGGTGAGGCCGTGCTGGACATCGCTTCCCAGGCCGCCGTCGAGTTGTTGGTGGACCGCGCATAGATGTCGGGGAGACCCAGCGAATGCCCAAACTCGTGGATAAACGTGGAGGGTTCCGTGTACTCGGACTGCATGTTGTAATCCAACACCCACAGGCCGTTCCCAATATCGACCCCACCCCGAACATTCATACGCCCGTCTACGACCGGACCGGCGTCGAGGTTTTGACTCAGCGCGAAGCGATGGGGCCAGATGCGATCGGCGCAATCTTGCTCGGATTGCGTCAGCCCGAAGAACGCGCTTGCGGTGGCATTCGTGTTGAGCTTTTCACCTAGCTTGTAGAGCCCGTGACAGGAAGACTGGCCCTTGCCAGCGACAATCAAGATGAAGTGATCCAGATAGCCGTCCGGCTCGTCGCGGTCTCCGTCGCCGTCGAAGTCCTCTGGGTCCCACTGGTCGTAGTCGGACCAGGGAAAGTCTGGATCGGTCGCAGAGGCCGCTTCGAGGGCGTCGGTCACCAGCTCCGTCGCCCGTTCGTCGTTGCGCCAGCTCCCGTCAGAGCTCTGCTCGGGTCGGCCGTAGTAGTGCAGCGGTGACTCGAGCTCCACGACGGTAAAAATATCCCCGGTGACGTTGTAGCGACCGCGCGACTGGTGCCAGTAGTAATGAGAGAGCGTCCCGGGGGACGGATTCTCCGGGCCGCCAGCGAACAGAAGGTCCTGAAAGTACGCCTGGTTCTTCGCGCCCTGAGCGGGATCTCCAGCGAAGCGATCATACCCTGTGTCGGGAAACCGCACCGGCAGAATCAATAGCTTGTGCGGCCGATCCTTCGGCGCCAGCACGGGCTTGATGGAGTCGCTCTGGATCTGCGGATGGCCCAGCTGGTCAAAACGAAACTGCGCCAACGCATCAACCATGAACGACGCAGTCATGGACGACGCAGTCATGGACGACGCAGGCGTGGGTGAGGCCGAATCTTGTGCCGATATTCGGAGACTCGCGATGCCCACGCTGATGACCAGAATCGCCAAGAACAAACACTTCACCCGCATCTTCACCTCCCAGAACCGTGAGACTGCTGCAACCACTGATCTCCTCGACGTCGAGGCACTACCGGGGGTGCGGCACCGCTACCCCCACGGCGGGCGAACAGTGCCCTAAGAAGAGCCATGTCTCGTAACACCGGGTCAACACTGGGGCGTGTGATCCCGAGTGTTTCCTCCAGCTCTGTGAACCAGTTCACGACCACGTGAATCTGGCCCAGCACGGAGCTATCCCCCATCCGTATCATCAGGAACCGTCCGTCCGGACCAATATCATAGTTGCGGGCGCGGTCATTGAGATATCGGCCCTCGAAGAGAAGCTCAGGAAGCCCCACGTCGAGCTCGGTGCCGGAGCCGACAGCGACGGCCATCATGGCGTCGCCATTCCGGCAATACAGCTCTGTACCATCCCTAGACCACGGCGGCGCCTCTCCGCCCTCGGTTGAGATCGGAATACGCGTCCCGAGCTCCGGAAATCGCTGAACATAGATCTCGTCCCGCCCAGATTCATCCGACCGATACGCGATCCATGCACCGTTCGGAGAAATCGCCGGGTTACTCTCACGGAATTCGGTGTCGAGCAGGGGCCTCACCGCTCCGTCGCTCCCCGCGGCCAGTAGGCGCACGTCGAACGACTGTGTCATGCCCGGCTCCTGATAGACAAACGCCAAACTCTGTCCGTCGGGCGACCAGGAATATGGCCATCGCAGACCGACGTCGCCGTCCGACAACTGGGTCACCGGTCCCGTGCCGTCGGCCGACCGCCAGAACAGATTGTGTGCACCTTGCCGTGTAGAGCCAAAAACGATCCGCTGACCGTTCGGCGTCCACAAAGGGAATGAATCATCGGCGGGATCTCTGGTCACGGGACTCAACGTGTCCCGAGCCAGATCAAGCACCCACACGTCGCGCGTCCCGTCTTCGGTCGCCCGATCGAGGGCTACGCGGCGTCCGTCCGGCGAGATCCGGACGATTCGGTAGACGTCTGGGCCAAGTGACAACGGCTCCTCGAGGAGGGGTCGCACGTCTCCGGTGTCGGGCGAGAAGACCGCCAACTGGGCGCCCGATCGAATCTGGCGGTCATTCAGCGCCTTTGGGAGGATCGTAAAGAGGATCTCATCCCTACCCGGTAAACCCCGCGGCGAGGTATGACCAAGCTCGTGCTCGCTCACGGTGGTCAGCGCACGCGCGACGCCACTTCCTCCAGCTGACACTTCCGTGAGCCCGGTGCCGCGGCCGGCGAACACGATCGTGTCATCACGTCGCCACATGGCCCCATTCAACCGGCCTTCGCCTGTATAGACCGTCCGTACGTCACCACCGCTCAATGACACCCGCTTGAGCGCAAGCGTGGAGCCATCACGGACCGCGAACCCGACGACGTTCGGCGCCACCGCTCTCGTGCTCGGGACGACCGCGCTGGGTGCGGCGTATCTGCCAGCCCTACGGGCGAGTCGGTTGGACCCAGTCGTCGCCTTGCGTGCGGAGTGACCGAGGCTTGAGCGTGTGACCAGGCGATTCGACGTGAAGAGCGACACACCATTCTGCGTCCTCGTCCGCAACTTCCTCCGCGGGTTTGTCGAAAGCGACCTCGTGCCGGACAGTGTCGACCCCAAGCAATCGCTGGTCGGAGTCTTCGTCGTGGTCATGACCCCGACGCTGTGGATGTCGTTGCGGCCGATAGCGGCGAGCCACCGGCACTACGTGGTGTGGAGGCAGGCCATTGCGCAAGGGACCACTAAGCAAATCTACACTGAGATCGAGGTCGCCTACTGGGGCATAGAACTCCTGTTTGCTCTCTATGTGATGGCCGTCATCGCCATTGTGACGTTTCTCGTCTGGGACCGTCTGTTCCCCGACCCACGCGACCTCATGGTGCTTGGGACGCTACCGCTCAGCGATCACATGTTGCTCGGCGCCAAGCTCGCGGCGCTCTCGAGCTTCGTCGGTGGCTTTGCGCTTGCCCTCAGCGCCCCGTCGGCGCTGGGCATGGCAGCGGGGGCACGTAACAGCCCGGTATCGTGGATGCCTCTCCGTTATCTGTGTGCGCACCTCATCGTCATGCCGGCGACTGGACTGTTTGTGTTCTTATCTTTGACGGCGCTCCAGACCGCTCTCAGCCGGCTACTGAGAAAGCGTCTTCTGCGCGGACTGTCTCTCGTCTTTCAGCTGTTCTGCGTCGAGGAGGATCTGCTTGATGTCATCCGGCGTGTCCTGGGCCAGAGCGGAAACTTCCAATATCTGCACCGCGAGGAACCCGAAGCACGATACAGGCGAGCGCCATCCGTTGTGCATCTGTCTTCACCTTTCCGTGGGGCACGTCCGTGGGCTCTGTCCGTGGTCGACGTCAATAGTCCACATAGCCCACGAACGGGGCAATCCACACCGTCAGTACCCAGCGGGCCTCCTTAGGAAGGCCCCGCAGGGATGCGTCGCTTCGGCAGCTACCGATGGCACCCGGTTGGGGCGCCGCTTCACTGCCCCGCATCGAGGTGTTGCCGCGCCTCCTTGACGATGGAAGCGTCATCGGCCCCGCGCCACTGAGCGACCAATTGCGCATACTGTGCGCGGGAGGTGTTGGGATCCCCGGCCCCTGCGGCGGCGCGGGCGAGACCGCGGAGCGAGAGCGACCGGTTGGGCATACGAAGGAGTGAGCGCTTGAACTGCTCGGCGGCCTCGGCGGGCCGATTCAGGTCGAGCAGGATTTCGCCATACAGCTCGTGGGCCGGCTTGAGCGGGGTCGGGGCCCCACGCGGCGCTCCCCGGGTCTCAGCCAGCTCAATTGCCTTGTCCATCGCTGCAGTCGCCGCATCCGCCTCGCCCCGCGCCGCGTGCACAAGCGCCCGGACCTCATGATGCGCGATCGCCGCCACCGCACCGTCCAGGTCTGCGAGCGCAGTCGCCGCCGCCTCGGCGGCGTCCAGATCGCCGGTCCGCACGGCGCTCATGCCGTTGGCCAGGTGGCCTCCTTCCGCAGCGTGTGCTGAGACATCGATCGTCTGCCACTGCTCGGTCTCGACCACGTAGCGCGGCCGCGTGATGGCCGCACGCTGGAGGGCGAGTTCCGCATCCGTATTGGCGATGACCATGTCGCCGTTCTCGACCCCTTTCCACGCCTTGGCATAGTCGCCACGCTGCAGGTCGCCATACTGGCCCCAGTCCAGGGCATGCGTCAGGTTCCGAGCGTTGAAGTAGCGCTGCGTGTCGGACACGTACGCCTCCGGCTGCTCGAACATCTCGAGCGCCGCCGCATACGAGGCGTCGTTCGACGCCGAGACGTCGTCCCACATACCTAGCTGAATGAAGATGTGCGACGGCATGTGGAGCGCGTGCACGACACCGGAAGCGATCGCGGCGAAACGCTTGGCCGCCGGCAGTGCGATCGCGGCATGGATCGGATCGTCGAACGCGTGAATGATGTAATGGGCGGCTCCCGGGTGATTGGCGTTCTCGTTGAAGACGCGAAGGGCGAGCGCACCCGCCTTGATGTTCGTTCGATACTGCTCGTAGCCGTAGTCGCTTGAGGCGGCGAGCAACGCGAGCGCGCAAAATGCTTGCACCTCGTGGTCATCCGGATAGGCCTCGGCGAGGCGTTCCATCTCGGTCGCATAGGCCACACGCCGATCGGTCTCCTCGCCCGGACCAAAGAAAAGCGCATCGACCGCGCGCACGAAGCCCTTTTCGCGGTCGGTCGCTGCCTTGGCCACCCGGGCCTCCCGATCCGGTCCGAGGCGCTCGAGCGCCTGGCGTGGAAGGTCCCACTCTTGGAAACGCTGGAGTGGGTGGTTATAGCTCATCGCCTCACCCCAGTAGGCCATGGCGAAATCGGGGGCCAACATCTGCGCCTGTCGAAACTCCAGAGCCGCGTCCTCGAGGCCGAAACTGTGGAGCATCGCGGCGCCGAGTAGGAAGTGCGCCTGAGCATCCGCGGGCCCAGAGGTCGGAAAATCTATGACCCCGAGATCTGCGGGCAACGCGGAATCGGTGGTGATCTGCGCGGAGCCGCGGTCCGACGCGAGCACCATGATCAAGGCTGTGAGGGCAACGACAATGACACGTCGCATGGGTGTACTCCTTGTTGGCAACGACGGGGACACGCGTCCACCTATCGGAGAAGAATCAGTATCGGGGTTGTTCATTTCAGGGTCATGCTCACGCCGTTGGGAGCGGTCTTCGGCGCAGGCCAGCTGTAGTAGTACGCGGTCTCACCGAGCAACGCATCCTCTCTCCAGCGGCCGTTCGCGGGCCTATTCTTCCACAGATTCTCTCGTCGCGCTTTGCCACTCGTGACCAACATCGTCCGAACGAGAGCCAGCGTTTTCGAGCGGACCCCGCCGTATCCCTGGACGTCAGCGAGGCCTCACCGCGGAGCATCAGTCGCGGATCGTAATTTTCTGCACCCGCCAAGTTAGCAGTTCGGCAACATAGAGTTCGTTCTCAGATGGGCACGCCAGCCCGTGGATCCATCCGAATTCGCCGACCGCCTGTCCGTCCCGTCCGAAGTAACCGAGGACCTCGCCCTCCAGAGACATCTTGTAGATACGCCCGGGAAACATGTCCTGGGTGAACATCACCGGATTGGGACCGGGCGTGATGCAGACCGAGTTCGGCCACAGCGAGTTGAAGCTCCCATCCGGTAATTGGCCGAAGGTCGGAGTCTTCGGCGCGTAGTCGGGTGAAAGCGGCGCCTGCCGGCGCAGATCTTCCAGCGTGATCTGACGTACGAACGTGCCGTCCGACTCGAAGACCTGGATGCGGTTGTTGGACCTGTCGGCCACGTAGATTCGACCCTGATCATCGGCGGCGATGCCGTGAGGGACACGAAACTGCCCTGGATCGCTGCCCCGCTCGCCCCAGGACATGACCCAGTTCCCGTCCGCGTCGTATTTCGCGACTCTGGCATTGTTGTAGCCGTCGCTGAAATACACGTTGCCCTCCGGATCGAACGCCACGTCAGTGACTTCGTCAAAGAGACCGTCTCGCGCGGGAGGTGGCAAGGCGTCGGGCGTCTCATAGTAGGGCGGACGCAACGAGTGCGGCGGACAGTAGGGTCCAGTGCACCTCGGGTAACGGGCATGAGTCGATTCCGGGCGACGACCAAACACCTGGAGCACGCTGCCCGCGGGACTGAGCTTGACCGCCATACTCGAGCCGTTGTCGACGACCCAGATGTTGTCGTCGGCGTCCACACGCACGGCGTGGGCCCATGCCTTCGAATAAAGGTTGCCACCGATCTCGCGCACGAAGGTCCCATTCGGCGCAAACTCGTAGAGCGAGGCTGCCCGCGGTCCGATGATCGTGGCTTCCGCCCCGGTCCGGGTATAGACGAACACATGGCCGTGGGAGTTCACGGCGACACCGGCGGCTTCGCCGAGATAGAGATCCGGCGGGAGCCGTAACGGCGCCGAAGCGTCGTAGTCCAGCTCTGGTGCACTCTGGCCAGCGGCGGTTGAGACAACGAGCGACCAAGACAGTGTCGCCAGGAAAATCATGCAGCGGATGGGTCTCATCTCGTCGTTCCTCCATCGATTTGGTCACGGGTTTGTCGACTGCCCGGTCCTGCCGACATAGGATACCGCCACCGCGTGCGGAAGCGTCGATCTACGAGGGCCGTGACCGAACGTCCGGAATGTCGCGCAGCCCCTGCCGCGTGCCTCGCCGCAAGAAGAAGCGGGGTAATCAACGGGCGTCAATCGCCTACGCGCTCCCGCGTGCCAGTTGATCATTTCGCAGCGGCGACACAGCATGACGCCAAAGCCACCGCGCCTAATCAGTCATAGAAATATGAGCGCTGGTCTTGCAGGAACGCAACAACTGCGGCCCGCTCCGCAGGGTCTTCCATCCGATATGTCATGGGGGTCCCCGGCGCGAGCGACGCCGGGTCAGCGAGGAACGCATCGAGACGTTTCGCTGTCCAGATACCACCCAGCGACCTGAGGGACGCCACGCGTCCGCCCACGATGTTCAGCAGACTCGGGCCGAGGCCGCCCGAGACGTATTCGAGTGTGTGACAGACACTACACGCCTCGAACGCAGTTGCGCCACGCGCGAACGTACTTGCCGTACTCAGTGTGATCAGTCGCCCTCGGTCGCTCCATAGCAAGATATCGCCGCTCGACCCTTCCCCGAGATCGCGAATCGATCGTTCGATCGGCAGCGTCTCGACGTAGGCCACGCGACCTTCGTCCAGCACGACCCGAAACAACATCTGCCCCCTCAGCGACGCGACCAGGAGATTGCCACGCCACCGAGAGAACTGATCATGTGTAACTCGGACCAAGTTCGACACACCAACGGAGGGGGTCCAGGCATAGACCGGACCATGAAAATCAGTGGTCTCGTTGTGCGGCGTGGCCGTGCCCCATTCGAAACGACCATAGTCCGTACCGTAGGTGGCGTACGGCCAACCGTAGTTCTGACCCGCCGTTAGCAGATTGCGCTCGTCTCCACCCATCGGGCCATGTTCGGTTGACCACACGTTGCCCTCCAGGTCCACGTGTAGTCCCTGCAGATTGCGATGCCCGAGCGTAAACGTATCGGCTGTGCCGGTCTCGAGGTCGATACCGTAGTGTCTTTCCGTAGTCGGAGTCCAGGTCTTGCGCCGCCGCGATCTGCCGATTCAGGCCATCGAAGTTGTGATCACCCGTCGTCAGGATGACGTGCCTCTCATCGAGCCACTCGAGTCGTCCCCCGGATTCGAGTCCCAGAAACATCCCCCCTCGGTCACGATCTATCAACGGAAGACAGGGCTCGGACCGAAAGACGGACAATCAGTCACCTCGAGGCTCCAGGGCTCCATCAAGATCAAGGCGAGACATGGACACGTAGTAGCAATTTTGCTCCCCGTCCCACATGTGGTGAGAGACCAGAAGTTGCCACCCGTCGCCTGATTCGCGCGCCACGACGTCGAGCACGCGAAACCAACCGCCTCGCACATTGGCCGGAGCAGCCGCAACGAACTCCGCCGAACTCGATGGCGAGGAGAATGAAAGCCGCTGACTTGTCAGCGAGCCGGTTTCAGCGTGCCATCTGAGCGCGTAGAACGCGCCCGCGCCGGTGACACCCAAGAAAACGTCCCCCACTGGGGTAATTCCGCCGCCGGGTTGCCGGTCACGAGGATGCACGACATCGTGGTACGTCAGCCGAATCGGGTAGCAAGACGTCGTCAGAAGTTTGGTCGTGGAATCCGATTCGGCAGGCTGCGCGAAAGGCCGCGCGTTCATCGCGATCGCCAGGCCCACAAAGCAGGCTGGCAGGGCCAACGCGATTGTGGCTCCCTTTCTCACGTGGCCTGGCGGCAAGGCCTCCCCGACCACCATGAGCACCACCGCAACGGCATACGCGACGAGACCCGCCCCGCGGGAGAACTCGAAATCGCTTCGGAGGCCTTGCAACGCATAGACCACCGCGAAGGCGACACTCAGGACGGCACCACCTGTGAGGATACGGCGAGCGGCTGATCCCCCCGCGGCGTGTAGGGCAAGCACTGCCACGGCGAATCCGACCGGGAGCAAAGTCGCCTGGCCTAGCAACTCATGCGGAAACTCCCAAAAGCTGGCGCGGAACCAGAGCTTGCTCGAGGGAATCGACTCAGTGTGCGTCTACAGCGAGACGAGCTCCACGTTCCCTTGAACGAGACGTCAGAAAGTGGACTGGTGAAGTAGGCTCTGCGGTATGCGCTTCACACGACGACTTCGTATGGCGGTCTGGATCGGCGTCCTTCTGCTCGGAAACGCTGGGCACGGGCTTGCCCAAGACGGAGCGGCGGCCGGCGAGTGGCAGTTCTACGCTGGGGATATCGGGTCGACAAAATACGCGCCTCTCGACCAGATCAGCAAAGACAACGTAGACCGTCTCACGATCGCCTGGCGTCGGCCAGCCGTGGACCAGACGATTCTGGATCGCGTGCCGGACCTGAGCTACACGCGCAACCTCACCGCTACTCCCTTGATGGTCGATGGCATCGGTTACACGTCCAACGCGGTCGGCCTCGCAGAAGCGTTTGACCCGGGCACCGGAGAAACCGTGTGGGTGCAGGAGCCGTTCGACTCGGGGCCGCAGGCGTATCGGGGCGCTGAAACCCGGGGCGTTGCGTATTGGACGGACGGTCAGGATGAACGCATCCTCGTCCAACGTGGACAGTACTTAACCGCGCTCAACGCCAAGACCGGACGGCCCTATCCGAATTTTGGAGAGGGTGGCCGGGTCAATCTCACACACGGGCTTGGCGAAGGTGCTCGCTATCGCTGGACCGGTGCGCCATTGGTGGTAGGCGACGTGGTCGTCATGGGGCAGTCGATGGGCGACACCTTCATCACGAAGGAGGCCGTGCGCGGCGACGTGCGCGCCTTCGACGTCCGCACGGGGCAGCTCCGATGGGTGTTTCACACGGTTCCGCAGGCCGGCGAATTTGGCACCGATACCTGGGAAGACGATTCCTGGGAATATACGGGTCACGCCCCCGTTTGGGCGCTCATGAGCGCCGACGCCGAACTCGGATACGTCTACCTGCCGGTGACGTCACCAACCAATGACATGTATGGCGGTCATCGCGGCGGCGACAATTTGTATGGACAAACCTTGGTCTGTGTCGATGCCGCCACCGGGGAACGTGTGTGGCACTACCAGTTGGTGCATCACGGGCTGTGGGACTACGACCTCCCAGCCGCGCCAATCTTGCTGGACGTCGAAGTCGAAGGACGACCGGGTATCACGAAGATGGTGGTGCAGCTGACAAAACAAGCCTTTGCGTTCGCTTTCGACCGAGTGACCGGTGAGCCGATTTGGCCCATCGAGGAACGTCCGGTGCCGCAGTCGACTACGCCGGGAGAGCGCACCTCGCTAACCCAGCCCTTTCCCACCAAGCCCCCCGCGTTCGACCGTCAGGATGCAACCGTCGACAACCTGATCGATTTCACACCGGAGCTCCACCGGGAGGCACTCGATATCGCGAGCCGCTACACGATGGGACCGATGTTTACACCGCCGACCGTGCGGACAGAGACAAACCAGGGCACGATTCAGCTGCCCGGGTCACAGGGTGGCGCCGATGTTCAGGGCGGCGCGTTCGACCCCGACACCGGCTACTCGTATGTGCCGTCCATCACCGCACCGTTCGTGGCAGACATTGTCGAAGGAAACCCAGACCGAACCAACCTTCGGTACGTCAAAGGACGGCGTCTGTGGATCGGCGGCCCACAGGGACTCCCGCTCTTCAAACCGCCGTATGGACGCATCACGGCGATCGACATGAGCCGCGGGGAAATCGTCTGGCAGGTTCCGAATGGGGAGGGTCCCCGCGACCATCCCGCCATCCGTCATCTCAATCTCGGACGGCTTGGCCGCCCCGGGAGACCGGCACCGCTCCTGACCAAGACGTTGCTCTTTATCGGCGAGGGCAATCAGGCTCGGGCCTTGCGGTCGGCGGACCGTATCCCCGAGAACATGCCGCTCGAGATCGTCACGAACTACGGCGACCCGTGGTTTCGCGCGTATGACAAGCGCAGCGGCGAGGTACTGTGGGAGGTCGAGCTACCCGGCGGCACCACGGGTGCACCGATGACATATATGCATGACGGTCTGCAATACATCGTCGTGGCAATCGAGGGACTGGACGAGCCGGCCCAAACGGTGGCCTTTCGTCTCGATGGATGAGCGCACTAGCCTATCGGGCCCCGGTGACGAACTCCTCGAACGCTGACATCGGAGCCGGTCGCCCGTGAATTGGCACAATGGTCTCCACATCAAGATTCAATCGCCGCAGGTTCTGATAGAACGTCACATTGTTGGCGGTTGGGGCGGCGACCGATTCACTGCCGGGCGCCGGCGGCGTATACAGGTCGGCCTCGACAACGAGTTTTTCTTGGGGGAAGTAGGCGATCAACATGCCCGCGGCGTGCGCCAGACCCTGCACGTGATGGAGCTCGACGATTCGCGTCGCGTCGCCGAGAATAAACTTTTCGCGCACGGTCTCGAAGATATACCCCTCTGACCACTCTTCGGGCGGATACAGCGAAAACCGATCGGGCGCGAGCACCCACGGTCGCGCCCTCAGCACTTCTTGGTAGTACGGGCGATTGCCTTCGTGGGTGATGACGGTCGCACCTTCGTGTACATAGGTCCGCAACCCACCCAGATGGTCCCAATGGTGATGCGTGTTCACCACATAGAGAATCGGTTTGGTCGGAACGAGGTTCGCGACTTCTTCAATCACGGCTAACGACCGCTCCTCGTTGAGCGGCGCCTCAATAACCGCCACGTGATCGCGGAACTCGACCGCGACACTGTGATGCGATCCACCGCCGAGCAGCCATACGCCGTCCGCCAAGGGTTCGGTGTCCACCTGCACGCGGGGAACCGCCGCACCCTGCACCTCGTCCGGTACCGTCAGTGCGGCGCCGGCTACGTTAAAGCGAACCTCGCTGATTGTTTCGAGACCGAATGAATGATCACCGCCGCTCACATTCGGCTCGTGGGCGCCATCATCAAAGTCCTGGTGTTGATGCCAGTTCATCGGAAACTGCACCCCGTCCACATCCTGATAGTCCGTGTAGACCGTCTCGTAGTACATGTCCCCGACCACCGGATTCGGAAGCCAAGTTTGGACGCGCTGCACGACGTTGTCCTCGGTGATTGTCCCGTTCACTCGATAGCGACCGAGCGCGAGAAAGGAGACGACAGTCACCCGCCCCCCATACTCACGCCGCGTCACCGCCGTCGCGTTGCTGGCCATCGCACCCTTGAGAAAGCCGTGCGGGGTCAGCAGAATCTCGAGCATGCGTCTCTCGGACGCCTCTGGCATGGGAATGACGCGGTTGCCTTCTATATTCCACGCACGCGTGCCGCTCACCAGCAGTGTCCGTCGTCGCTCACCAACAATCGGCGCGCCTCCGCCTCGAGCCGGATAGCTCCCCTGCCGCATGACCATTTCCTCCTTCGAGGCGTAGGTGTCGAAATCGATGGTCCGGGTATAGCTCACGAGTTCGAACCGCGGCCAATCCTGACTAGGGGCGTAGTTCTGGCCTACTCCTCCGACCCAGCCGGTCCCCGAATACTGGATCGACGTCATGTCGGTCACGCCCATGGTGTCGGCGGCGGCCTGCAGAACGACGCGAGCATCCTGCGCCCCGGCGGGCCCCGCGATCAGCATCACAAGGGCAGCAATCAACAGGACTCGTGGCATGTCTTTCTCCGGGTCGCATCTTGGCGACCGACTACGTTCTGACTCCAACAACCGCATTGTCCCAAATGAGTCGCGAGTGGCGCTCGCTGACACGGCGCGAGAAGCGCTTCAAGGCCGTCTGCCAGCGTCCTTGGACCTGCGCTTGCGCTGCCTAGTTCCCGCTTCTCGCCACACAGCCGTATGACCCGGCGCGGCGCCTTGCGCCACGCGGTCCTACGAACCCGAGGCTTTCACCTCATCTCGACGGCGGTGCACTAGTCGACCGCGTAGTCGGCGGCGACGAGCGAGGCACGGATCACCTCGCGGTCGTTCCGGGCGACGACATGCCCGTTTGCAAACGCGGGGTGGGACCACAAGACAGAACGGTCGCTCCACCGGCCAGACGCGCCGCCTTGCGTGTTGAGAGTCGGCGCGAGCAATGAGGTCCGATCGATCTCCTCGTAGCCCTCTGGTGAGAACCGAGCAATGACTAGCTCACCCGCGTCGTTGGTGACAAAGTATCGGTCACCGTTCCGAACAAAATACGCCGTCCCAAACCGACCCTGGGGAGTCACGCCTTCACTTTGCCAGAGTCGCTCACCGGTAGCGGCATCGATGCCACGGAGCTCTCCGTAGCTGTCGACCCCATACAGATAGTCGCCAATAATGATGGGGGTCGACATCATCGCGTGGAGTCCGTCGGTCAGGTGGGGCAACTCGCTCCGGCTCTGCCCCTTCCACAACATGCTCGCGTCAGGGCGATCGTTGTTCAGCCGCATCATCATCGACCCGACACGGAACTGGCTGATGAGAAGATACGAGCCACTGCGCACGGGTGTGCCGATCGACAGGCCACCCGTGTTCCGAAACTCCTGCTCCCAATACGTGTCGCCCGTCTCTGGATTGAGGGACGTCAACGCCGTCGCGTGCCAGAAGATGAGCTGCCGCACGCCACCCGCGTCAATGACAATCGGCGACGAGTAGCCGGTCTCCGACGTCATATCCAACGCGCGCCACAGCTCCTCGCCTGTCGCCTTGTCAAAACCAACAATCTTCGCGTCGGGCTCTCCACCGACGACCGCAATCAAGACGTCGCCCTCAACCAGCGGCGCATGCGATACGCCATACACCGGGACCGTGCTGTCATAGGCTGCCGGCGTATCGACCTGCCACACAAGTACGCCGGTTTCGGTATCAAGCGCCGAAATCATACCCGCGGCGCCAAGCACATACACGCGGTCACCGTCGATGGTCGGGGGCGTCCGCGGGCCATTCGAAAACTTCCAATGGATGTTGCGATACGCTGCTGGCCACTCGTGCGACCAGAGGACGGCACCCGTATTCTCGTCGAGCGCCAGGAGCCGCTCCGTGCCGTCCATTGTGCGGCTACCGCGGGTCTCCTCGTAGTCGAGGACAAATACACGGCCGTCGGCGACGGCTGGGCCCGCGAAACCGCCCCGGACCGGGACACGCCAGGTGACCTCGAGACCCGTATTGGGAAACCGCTCAACAATGCCGGATTCGATCCAGCTGCCGTCACGACTGACACCCCGCCATTGTGGCCAGTCCTCGGCGCCCAGACCGACAGTCGCCAGCGCGACGATCACACAGACGATGATGCACCCTATGAACCTGTGGTCATGTTGGTGAGGATGTTCGCGCACCAGTAGTACCCCCCGCGTCATTCTACTTGCGTTTCGGCCGTGTCCTCCCTCTGGACCTGCTGCGCTGGTCCAGAGGACGCGACGGGAACGATGTTCCTGACACACGCCCGTCGTGGGTCCGAAATCAGACCCCGAACTGGCGAAGATGATGATCCAGGTGACGGTAGCCCCACCGGCCCCACTCCCCTGCTGTCAGGTTTCCAAAAATGGGGTGGGTCTCCATGCCTTGACCGGCCGGGGCAACAAACTTGGCCATCAACGCTTTGAGCTCGTCAACATCCGCCTGGAACTCGGCTGGCGTTGTCCCGTCGCGCGCCTGGTCCAACTCTGGCGCCGTCGCGACATTCTTTGGCCAAGGCAGGGGAAGCGTCAGTACGAAGAAACGGATCGCTGTCCGCGTCAACAGACCTGTCTTCATCGCGATCGATCTGTCCCCAAGAACCATCCGAAATGTGTCAGCCAGATGACACACCGCCTGGTGGGGCGACATCTTCCCCCACTGCGCGGTGCTATCCGATGTGAGCTCGGTCAGGCGACCCTCGACTTCGACCAATACGTTGGGGCGAAACAAGTTCATGAGTAACCTCGTGAATTGTGGCAACCTTCACAGGGGACAACAGAGCGCTGTCTTCGACGACGTCCGGCAACCTCTCTACTCCACACGGATCTGAGGTCGCGTCCTTCCGTTAGGAGCCCTCTCATATGCGGCGCGAACGGGCGGTCCATGCTACCCGGCCAGTGGCATCACCGCGTCGAGCCTCTACGCTCTACCGCCCGCTGCCCGCCCATGACCCCTTCAATGGCGTGGTTCCCCTCATGGCACGCATACTCGTAGATCACGTAATCTGGCCGTCGCAAGAAGGGCACTTCTACCGTCCACGGCGCCCAATAGACATTAGGGTCCTCGATCGTGGCTCGCCAGGTAATGGTGTCTTCATCGACACGCGTCAGACGTTCGACGACACGGAGCGCAGCACTCTGCGGCACGCCGTGCAACCGTCCGGCCGAGGCGTTTGACGAGATCCAGCCCTTTGAGTCGAAGTTCGTGGTCTCGATGACGAGGGTCTCCCCCTCCCAGTGACCACGCGAATGGCCCATCCATCCCCTGATCCTGTCCGACACATGCGGCGTGCCATCGAGAGGAATGATGCGCACGTGCATCATCTCGGCCCGGATGGCGACGAACCCTGGTATCTGCAGAATCTGATAGCCATTGTTGTAGGCCTGCGGGAACATCGTGCCGGGCACACCGCGGGTGATGCAGCGGCTATACACGCTCATATTCTCGACCGCGTCGGCACGGTGCTCAACGAGATAGTCCCTCCGCTCCTCGGCCTCAGACCGCAGGGGGACGCGACCATCCGGGGGATCAATGACGAGCGATGTTCGGCGGCTCGGGACGATCTGATGACGGGGACCGAACCAGAACTGATTGACCGACCCTGTGCTCCCGCCGGAGGGCAGGGGCTCGGTGCGTGGTCGCTGAGGCGCGTTGGCTTGCGCGCGACGCTCGATGGCCTCACTTTCGGCGGCGGCCGCTTCTTCTTCCGTAAGGAATTCGGGCCCGCCAACAGGCCGTTCAAACGGTGTGATCGTCGTATTGTTCCAGAAGCCCTGTAAGTCTGGCTGGCCGTCGACGGTGCGCTGGGGAACCCACTCCTCGCGCTCTGACGCCGTCTGCGCCTGGCTCGGTGCACCGGTAAGCAGCGCGACGGTCGCCATGGCGAGGGCAGTAAGTGTTGTATCTCGCCGGTCCCTTGTCATTTAACGGTCACTCTTCCTCAGTGGGTTCGATACTGTCGCCTCTACGTTCTCGGGTCGTCGAGTGGCAGGTTGTAACCTGGAGAAGGTCACGCTGCGTCGTGCGACGGATGTCGCGATGACGTTCGTGACAGCCCCGATCGGCCAACACGTAAAGGCTGTTCGTATTTCCCAACTCCGGTCCGATCGGGAATAGGATGGCACAAACGACGGCCCTGCGCGAAGCTAGTCCTCTAGCGCCCAGCGCAAAAAGCCAGAGCGAGATCGACGAGGACCCGCTGACAGGCCCACACACTGTCGATCTCGACGAACTCCTCGACACTGTGAAGCCCTGCCCCGGTCGGACCGAACAGCACAGTCGGTGTCCCCGCCTGCCCAAGCACCGCAGCGTCTGTCCAATACGACATCCCGGTCGGCTCGGATGCGAGACCATGGTCGGCGGCGACCTGTCCCAGCAACGTGACGAGTAGATGCTCCTCCGGGATTTCATAAGGCCGCCGTTCGAACACCAGCTGGGCAGCGGCGTCGAATTGCGGATCGTCTCTCGTCAACTCTTCGATCAGCGTATTCACTTCGTCCAGAGCGATTCCGTCCGGCTCACCGCCAACCGTCCGACGTTCGAGACTCAGGCTGCATCGCGCTGGATAGACGCTGAGCTCTTGACCACCGCGGATGATCGACGCGTGCAGAGACGGCACACCCAGCAACGGGTGGGGCGGACGCGCGCTGAGCTCTCGCTGGATCCTCTCCAAACGGGCGAGTATACGTCCCATGTAGAGAATCGCATCGCGCCCCTCGGCAGGACGACTGCCATGCGCGGCGCAGCCGCGGGTCTCGACATCGACCCAGATAAATCCCTTATGGGCAGTACCGATGGCAAGTCCCGTGGGCTCGGTCACGACGGCGCCGTCAGCCTGCCAGTCCCGGACCAGAGCCTCGGCGCCCACCGAGGCGTGCTCCTCGTCGACAACGGCCGCCACGACGAGGCGGCCCGCCACGAGACCACCCCGGTCCGCCATCTCAGTCGCGGCGCAAACCATGGCCGCCACCCCAGACTTCATGTCCAGCGTTCCCCGGCCATAGAGACGCCCGTCGCGGTCGGACGGCACGAACGGATCGGTCATGCCGTCCACGCCGACCGTGTCCATGTGCCCGCACAGCATGAGCGTGCGACCGGGCCTGGCCGCCCCAAGCACCCCAACGACATTGGATCGTCCCGGTTCGACCTCGTCGGTATGAACGTCGAGACCGTGGCGGCGGAGCTCAGCGCCGATACGCTCGCCGATGGCCCTTTCGCCCGCAGCGTCGGGGACGAGGCGAGGATTGACGGAGTCGATGGCGACCAGGTCCCGGAGGAATTCGTACGTGGCCGACTTGCCCACGGCCGCTACAGACCGGTGAGGCGATCAAGCTGACCCGTGCTGTCGCCCAGCGTTTCCACCGACACTCCCAGTCTCTCCAGGATCGAGACATGCAAGTTTGCCAGCGGCGTATCCTGCGCGTATCGAATGTAGCGACCACCCTTGATACCCGCCGCTTTTCCACCAACGATGGCGATGGGAAGGTCGTCGTGAAAATGCGTATTGCTATCGCTGATCCCGGTCCCGTAGAGAAAGAGCGTCGTATCGAGCATCGAGCCGTCGCCCTCGGGCAACCCCGCCAACTTCTCCACCAGGTAGCTGAACTGTCGGAACTGATATTCGTTGATCTTGTGTAACCGCTCGAGCTTGGCTGGCTCATCCTGGTGATGTGACAACGGATGATGCGAGTCCGGCACCCCGATTTCTGGATACGCCCGGCCACTCACCTCACGCGCCAGCATGAAGGTGCTGACACGGGTCAGATCTGTTTGATACGCGAGCGCCAGGAGGTCCATCATTAGTCGGGCGTGCTCGCCGTAGTCACTGGGAACACCGACCGGTTGCTCGACAACCGGCAACTCTCGGGTGTTCTGCCGCTCTGCCATCTGGATCCGACGCTCGACATCACGGACCGCCTCCACATACTCGTCGACCTTGACCCGATCACCCGGTCCGATGACGAGGTTCAGCGCCGCCAAACGGTCACCGACAATATCGAGAATGCTACGGTCCCGTTGCAGGCGGCCGAGCCGGGCCGCCGGATCCGTGCTTCCACTCGTACCAAACAACCGCTCGAACACCGCCCGGGGATCGTTCTCGATCGGGAGCGGTGTCGTGGGCGTGCGCCAGGCGATCGTGTTCGTATACGCGCAGCTCGCGCCACCGTCACAGTTGCCCACCATCGCGTTCGATTCGATGCCGAGCTCGAGCGATGCGAGCTGTGTCTCCTGGGAAAGCTCGCGGGCGGCAATCTGGTCCATCGATACCGCCGCATACACGTCGGCGCCGTTGGTGAGTTTGAACGGCACACCGGTCAGGAACGTGCCCGCCGAGCGGGCATGGTCGCCGCCCCCACCTTTGACGAGATTCGCGGCTTCGTCGTCGAGACCGCCGCAGAGCAGCACGCGATCCTTGAATGCGCTCAACGATTGAAGCGTCGGCGGCAACTCGTCCAGCGGCCCCGGGGTTTTTGGAAACCAGTAGGGCATCGACATCCCGTTTGGGACATAGAACACGCCCACGCGTTTGAGCGGCGCGGCTGCAGTCTGGCTCTGCGCCGTCAACGCCGGCACCATTGCGTCGAGCAACGGAAGGGCGAGTGTCGCCCCGAGACCACGAAGTACCGCGCGTCGCGGTAGATGCGTCCTGGTGATAAACATGGAAGACCCTCCCGGGGACACTCGATAGTGGACTAGTTCTGTGCCGACGCCAGGGCGCTCGGTGCCCGGCGTTTCTGGAAAGGCTCGCTGGCCACGATACGCTGCACAAGCGACGACCACCGGAAGTCGTCGGACTCCAGCCCGCGAACGATGTGTCGGATCGTGGGGGCGTCGTAGTAGTCGACACCACGCCCAAGTGCATAGGTCAACAACTTCTCAGTCACGGTGCGGATAAACTCGTGGTCACCTTCTCGAAGCAACGCCTCTCGCAGGGCGCGCGGGCTATCAATCGTTTCGCCAGACAGCGTGATCGTGGCGTCGATCTCTGCCCCGCCGTCAGTCTCTCGCCAACGCCCGATCGCGTCGAAGTGCTCCATGGCAAATCCCAACGGATCCATGCGGCGGTGGCAGCTTGCACACACTGGGCTCCGTCTGTGCTGCTCCATCCGCTCGCGCAGGGAAGTGGGGTTGCTCGCGTCCCGTTCCTCGAGCGGTGGGACGTTCGCTGGGGGTGGCGGAGGCGGGGAGCCGAGCAGCGTCTCGAGCACCCACTTCCCTCTGAGCACGACCGACGTACGGTTTGCATACGACGTTACTGTCAGGAGACTCGCGTGCCCAAGCAGCCCGTGGCGCCGATCATCGGCCCACGTCACCCGTCGGAATCGACTGCCATAGACGTCCTGTACACCATAGTGCCGAGCGAGCCCCTCGTTGAGATACGTGTAGTCGGCGCGGAAGAGCTCTGGGATCGGGCGGTCCTCGCGCACCTGGCTCTCGAAGAAGAGTTCCGTCTCGCGGAGCATGTCTCTGCGAAGGGTGTCGTTGAAACCGGCGAACAAGGCCCCGTCCGGGTCCTGGGCGTGGATGTTGCGAATCTGCAGCCATTGCCCCAAAAAATCGTTCAAGAACCGCGTGGCCCGCGGGTCGGCCATCATCCGGCGTACCTGTTCGGAAAGTATGGTCGGCTCGCTCAGCTGATCATCGGCCGCCAAGCCCAACAACTCGTCGTCCGGGATGCTCCTCCACAGGAAGAAGGAAAGTCGCGTCGCCAGCTCGAAATCAGTCAACTGATACACGGCCGCGGGACGAGTATCGACGGGCGGGAGCTCGAGCCGGAACAAGAATTCCGGCATGGTGAGCAGCGCCTCCAGCGCCCGCTCGATACCCGCTTCGAAATCTTGCTCGTCACGACCGTCGCGATACAGCTGGAGCAACGGCTCGATGTCGGTGTCGGTGACCGGCCGCCTGAACGCGCGTCGCGCCAACGCCACAATGATCTCGCGCGCACAAGACTCCGCCGTAACCTCATCGACCCCAGCGGGCCGACAGGTGAAGATCTGACGTCGGGGCGGGGTATCGGCGGGGACGGTCCCGTCAAACGGACCCGACACATACAGCATGTCGATACCCGGTTGGTCATCAATGACCTCCGGTGACGGAGAGACATCGGAGAATCCGACCGACACCAGCCGAGTGCCGGCCTTCACGGGAAGGCTGACCTCGAGCGCCTGGTCGGCGGTCATCCGGTATTCGTGCAACCGCTGACCGTCCACGTCGTCCTCGGGCACCGCAATCAGGAGGCCGGGGTCCGGACCGGGAAACTGCCCCCCGATATCGAACCGCTCGACCAGTCGGTGATCGACCCGCAATTCGATCTGATGGGCCTCCTCTGCGATGCCATCGATGGTTTCGATGGTTTCGTCGCGTTTGAGACGAATTGCGAACACATAGTCCCCGTCCAGTGGAAAATGATGACGCACCGCGAGACCGCCGTGGGTCGCAAACGGCATATCTTCGCCGAGCCGGACATCGCGTCGTTCGTAACCAACGCGGTAGGCGTGCCGGACAGGTCGGTTGTCCGCGCTCCCGATCGCCGCGCGGCTGATCTTTGTGGCGGCGGCGAGATACCGTTCCATCAAGGCGGGGGTAATCGAGAGCACATCGGCGTTATTGTCGAACCCAAAGCCAGCCATGTCGCTGGGGAGAAACGCCGCAGCATCAATCTCGAGCGCGAGCAGATCCTGGATCGCGTTGACATACTCCAGACGATTGAGCCGACGCGAAGCAACGCGGCCGGGATTGGGAGCGGCACTGGCCGCGCGGTCGAGCGCCGCTTCGAGGCTGCGGGCAAACGTGTCGATGGTGGCCGCATCCGGACGGGGTCGGCCTTCGGGCGGCATCTGCCCGTTCCGAAGTTTTCGAATCACCCGCTCCAAGACGGCGGCGTTTGCGCCGACTTCTGAGATGTCCACCGTGTCCAACGACAACCCACCGGTTTGAAGCTGCTCGTTGTGGCAGGTCACGCAATAGGTGTCGAGCAACGCACGGGATGCTGGCTCGGCGACAGACGCCGCGTGCGCAGGCGCTTGGAACGCCGAGCCCGCAGCGGCGGCTCCGGCGGCGCGTGCGGGCACCGTGCCGAGAAAATCGCCCGCCATCATCGCCAGCCCCACAAGTCCGAGTGTGCTGACTGTCCGCGACGTGAGCATAGCCGTCCCCCCTCGGGTGTGCCGATATCGCACCAGTTGTGCTGAATCTAGAGTATACCGTTGCTCGTGGCGCAATGACGGTGCTCACGCCGGTGTCCCCGGTCAGTGATTCCTTACCCCCGTCCCCGGCGTGGGATCCCGCCGACCGTCGCCCACCTTGCAAGTTGTGGCTGATGTCTGGCGGCGTTGCTCCTCAGTCGAGTATGCCAATCTTCTCCCTCGTCACGCCTGACCCGCCGGGCGTCGCGACTTATGTAAGAAAGACTGACGCGGGACACTAGACCATAGGGCGCGTGGCGCCTATAGTGGGGCGGCCGGGTATGTCGATGGTCACCCAAAGGAAGGGCAAGGACACGCGATGGTAACGAGAGTCCGTGGTGGCGTTCTCGTGGGAATGTGGGTTCTGGTCGTCTTGGCGCGGCCGGCGCTGACTGCTAGCCAGGATCTCCGGCTCGTCACGGCGGTCGCCGCCCAAGAGACGGTCGCGGCCCACGCTCTGCTAGACGAGGGTGTCGACGTCAACACCCCACGCGCGGATGGGGCCACACCCCTCTTGTGGGCAGCACATTGGGACGATCTGGCTACGGTCGACCGGCTACTACATGCCGGTGCCGAAGTGAACGTAGCCGACGACAACGGTGTGACCCCACTCGAGCGGGCGGCGGAAAACGCTAGTCGGGCCATGGTCGAAAAATTGCTGGCCGCCGATGCCGACCCGAACGCCGCGCGTTCAAGCGGGCTGACACCGTTGATGATCGCTGCTCGGACCGGGAATGTCACAGTGATCGACACGTTGTTGGCGTATGGCGCCGACGTCAACGCCGTTATTACAACGACAAAGAGCAGCGCGCTGATGTGGGCCGTGTCCGAATCACATCTCGCGGCCGTGCGGACACTGCTGGCCGCGCGCGCGAATCCGCATGGGTCGACAGCGAAGGGGTTCACGCCGCTGCTCTTCGCCGCCCGCAACGGCGACATCGAGATGGCCACCACCCTCATCTCCGCAGGAGTGAGCGTCAACGAGACCGGTGTCGACGGCACTCACCCCTTGCCCTACGCCATTATCAGCGGCCAGGATCAACTTGCGCTGTTTCTCCTAGCGCAGGGCGCCGATCCAAATGGCTCTCTGGGCGGCGTCCGCGCGCTGCACGCTGCCGCCGGCACCGTTGGCACATGGCTGGGCGATTGGCAGCGCCGACACGGCGATGGCCGTCGACGCAGCCGCGTGGGCCGCGTCGGCCTCGACCCTCGCCAGGCCCTTCCCCTGGTCAAAGCACTGCTGGCGAGCGGGGCAGACCCGAATGCACGGATCGCAAGCTCGGCCATGTTCATGAACTACATCGGCTACCCACGCAAGGGCGCGTTCGAACCGTTCGCATGCGGAACCGGCGACCTGCGTGCCGCAACCCCCCTCTGGGTTGCGGCCTACACCGCCAATCGTCCGAGCGGCTCGGTGGAGACTACGGCCGACGAAACAGCCGCTCGCACCGAGATCATCCGCGCCCTGCTCGATGCGGGCGCCGACCTGGATCTGGCAACGGTTGATGGCACGACGCCCGTCATGGCGGCCGCCGGTCTGGGCCGGTCGACGTTTCGGCCACGCGAGCCGCGGGGCATCCGGTCGCCCAGCGCCGAAGCCGTGGTCGAGGTCCTCTGGGAAGCCGGCGCAGATATCAACGCCGTGAACGAAGCGGATTTCACAGCGCTCCACGGCGCAGCGTTCCGAGGGCTCAACGAAGTGGTCTCGTATCTCGTCGAGCACGGCGCCGACATCGATGCCCGGGACTTTCGAGGTCGCACCGCGTTCCGGTTGGCCGAAGGCTCCAAGCAGTCATTTCAATTTCAAAGATGGCCAGAGACGGCCTCCCTCCTTGACCGCTTAGGAGCTAATACGCGGCTCGGGATAGCCGGCAACGTCCAAGAACGACTCAGGGACGTGCCCGTCGACGCACCCGCGCCCTAAATGGATTCTTTTGACACGCCTCACAACGGGAGATAGACCATGAAACGCACCGTCGTGCTCGCCATCATCAGCACCCTCTCGCTCTCCGTCATCGCCGCGCAGGACGACGCCAAGGTGATCGAGGTCGAACAGCTCGAGGACAACCTGTATGTCCTACGGGGCGAAGGGGGCGGCGGCAATACTGCCGTCTTCGTCACAACCGATGGCGTCGTGGTTGTTGATACAAAGAACCCGGGGTGGGGCCAGCCGATCCTCGCGCAGATTGGCGAGCTGACGAGCAACCCGGTCACGACGCTTATCAATACCCACAGCCACGGCGACCACGTCAGTGGCAACGTGGCGTTTCCGACCACCGTCGAGTTTGTGACCCATGAGGTCACCAAAGCCAATATGGAAGCGATGAGACCGTATACCGGCCGCACCGAGCCGCCGGTGAACGTCTTCGCGGACACAAACGGTCACGGGTTACCGACCCGGACCTTCACCGACCGCGTCTCGCTTGGAAGCGGCGCCGACCAGATTGATCTCTATTACTTCGGCCGCGCCCACACCGGTGGTGACGCCTGGGTGGTCTTCCCGTCCCTCCGGACACTTCACGCTGGCGACGCCTTCTTGGGCAAGAGAGTGCCATTTCTTGATGCGGAGAACGGCGGAAGCGGGGTCGCCATACCTGACACCCTCCAAATGGCCCATGACACAATCCCAAACGTCGACACCATCATCACCGGTCACAGCACGCAAATGGCTTGGGCCGACCTCAATGAATGGGCCGCGTTCAATCGTGACTTCTTGGCGATGGTGCGAGCAGGTCGCGCCGCGGGCCAGACCGTCGCGGAGATCGCCGACGCCTGGACGGTGCCGACCGAGTATGCCGACTTCGACGAGCCGAACGCCGCTGGAGTCGCCCGCAATATCCAGGTCATCGTCGACGAGCTCGAGGGCTAGTGCCCGGCGTCGAGTTGAGGTCAATTGCAGAGTGACTGACGTCCGTGGTCGCCGAGAGCCACTTGCTCTCCACGACGGTCCCCCGCTGCGCGCCAGTCGCGCGCGGGAAGGCCGTCGCGAGTAAGGCGCGCTCGGCGCGCCTTCCCGGCAGGTCGGCAGGAACTGCATCACCCGCGGCACCGGGTTGGGGAGAAACGGCCGCGTCAGGAGCGTGGCGGCGTGATTCCTAGCGGTTTCTCGGTGTCGGGCCGCGTGGCACGGGCTCTGCCCTCGGGCGAGTGTGGCCTGCCCGACCACAACCTACACGCCGCGCCAGCCCGGGTCGACTGTGCTCTACGAGGTCGTGCGCGACCACTTGGAAGCATTCCGGGCACAAGCGTCGACGCTGCGCGACGGTGAGGGGCTGCCAGGCTTTGTCGAGCAAGAGTTTCGCGATTTTCTTGGGTGTGGGTGGCCAGCCGGTGGGTTCGCGCGGTTCCGCTGTACCGGGTGCGGATTCGACCGCCTCGTCCCTTTCTCGTGTCATAGACGGGCCTTCTGTCCGAGTTGCGGCGGACGACGTATGGCCGAGCGCGCCGCCTATTGGTCTCGAATTCGTAATTCACCGCATTTTTGGGCGTTTTGGACGTGTTGTGAACGGCGGACAACGAGCCTAGGCTGGTTCCCTATGAACGCAGCCCTGCTCACGCTCCTTCATCTGGCGGTGGCCGCCGCGAAGCTCTGTCGACCCAGCGGTGTCCGCGCTGTCATTGCCAAGAATCTCCTGCCGAAGCAACAGCTGATCGTCCTTCGCTGACCGCGCCAGCGAGCAGCGAACTTGACGGGCGGCGATCGGATCGTGTGCGGACTCGGGTCGCTGTTTCTGAGTCCGAACCGAATCCGGAAGGTCGCCATCGGCGTCCGCCCAGCGACGCTTCTCGCCTTCCATCGGGGATTGGTGCGGCGCAAGTACCGTCGCCTGTTCTCCTCGAACGACTGCCCACGGAAACCCGGTCCGAAGGGGCCAAGCGAGGCGCTCATCCACGCCATCGTCGAACTCAAATCCCGCAATCCTCGATTCAGTTGTCCGCGGATTGCCCGCATCATCTCGCGGACGTTCGGCGTCGACATCGACAAGCATCTCGTGCGCCGCGTCTTGATCAAACACTATCGGCCCCGCGGCGGAGACGGCCCGTCGTGGTTGTCGTTCATCGGCCACGCCCGCGACAGTTTGCGGAGCGTCGACCTCTTTGGGTGCGAGTCGATGGTGCTTCAGAGCTATTGGGTGCTTGTCGTGACGGACCAGTTCACCCCTCCTCGGTGAGATGCCGCTCACCCGAGCACGGCTCGACGGCGTCGCGTTCTTCGGGAGGCCACGGACGTTCTCGGCCGTCTCCTCCTGTCTCGGTCGGGTCGGGGGCGACGGCTGGGTTGCGGTCGGCGATGCGGCGGCGTCCCATGACCCGCTCTCGTCGCCAGGCATTCCTCACGCCATGGGGAGTGGCACGCAAGGCGCGCTGGTGGCGGCGAACACACTCTTTGCGGATGGGCGGGCGCTCGAGGCCTACCAAGAAGCGGTTCGCGCCGATTTCTTGCACTACCTGCGAACGCATTGGCAGAGCTACCAACGGGAAACGCGTTGGCCGGACGCGCCGTTCTGGCAGCGTCGACGCACAGCAGTCGCCGTCAAACCCGACGCCACGGTCGAGGAGATCACAGGTCGGCGGGAGATCGATTTCACCGAGACCGTCCACCTCCCACCACGACTGTCCCGGGAGTTGTATCAAAGCGTCCAGCCGGGCCGCCCGGCGCACGAGATTGTCAGGGCGTTCGCCGAAGCGCATCCCCAGGTCTCTTGACCAACGAATCATTCTGGGGTTCCAAGACCTGGTCAATCCGGGCCGCGCGCTTGGGTGACGGGTTCGTCGTGACGTGGTCCATGGTGTCGACATGGATGCGGATACGACCGCCGCGACGCCTCCTACTCTAATTCTGACCTCGGGCCGAGAGCTTGTCGTAGTCGGGCGAGCTCGCGGATGATGGGGCGGTGAGCGTCACGGGCAACACGAGAATTGTCTACTCCACCGACACCGGGGCACGGTGTACCAGCTGCGGTCGGCCACGCCCCGACTGCACTTGCCAGAATCAGCGCGCCGACAACGAGCCGGTTCCTCGCCGCATCGTCGCAAAGCTGAGACTGGAGAAGAAGGGTCGGGGTGGAAAGACCATGACGGTCGTCTATGGCCTCCCTCGGAACGCGGCGTTTCTCTCGTCTCTGTGCGGCGAGCTCAAACGCGGATGTGGAACGGGAGGCGCGGTCGCAGACGAGAGCGTGGAAATACAGGGCGAACTCCGCGACCGCGTGCGCGACATCCTGCTCAAGAAGGGCTATCTGGTCAAAGGATGACCGTGCGACTCGTTGGATAGGCACACCCGGATCACGCTCCGCGCGGCGCTCACCGCGTCACTCGGTCCTCTACTTTCGAAAAGGAGAAGTGTTATGCGACATCTACTAGTTGGGTGAGTTCTGGTGCTCGCTACGGGTGCCGCGGCGTTTGGAGAAGGACCTTCCGGCCAAAGTATCTGATCTCGCCTGGATGACGGGGCATTACGCGGGCGCGACGGGCAATGGAACCCTGGAAGAAAACTGGGCAGAACCCGACGGAGGCTCCATCGAGTCGCTGGTGCGGGGAACCGCCGACGGGATGACGAACATGATCGAGCTGATCGTCATCGAAGAGGACGGGGACTCTCTCACCCTGCGTCTCAAACAGTGGAACCCCGGTATGCCACCACGCGCCGAAGGTTTTCAGGTGATGGAACTTGTCGAGATTGGAGCACTCCGTCCTCTTCAAGAACATCAGTGAGGGCGGCCTGCAGCAACTTGGCTACAACCTGGACGGTGATCGATTCACAATCTCGGTCCAGACGGCGCAAGGAGCTTTCGATATTCCGCTGACCAGACGCTAGCCACACGCCCGGTGGTCCGTGACGCATCCATCACGTGTGTCACGGACCGCAGGGAAATACACGTCACACCTCCGGGTCCCGCCCCCGGCCGATTCTCACGGCGCTTGCTCAATGATGGCCTGATAGGCCATGAGCCGGAACTTGTCTTGGATGTCGGACGTACCCGGAAACACCTGGGTCATGAGAATTCCGATGAACTCCTCCTCCGGGTCAATCCAGAACGACGTGCTAAAAAAGCCCGACCAGTAGTAGGCCCCGCTCGACCCGAGCTCACCGTCGACTTCAGGGCCGCCCCGAATGGCGACACCGAGCCCGAAGCCTCCGCTCCCGGGCGGCACGATCGAGCCAACGGGCGCGGCGCCGATCTGATTGGTGGTCATCAGGTCGATCGTCACGGGACTCAGAATGCGTATCCCGTCGAGCTCGCCTCCATTCAGAAGCATTTGAAGGAATCGCGAGTAGTCAGACGCGGTCGACGAGAGACCTGCCCCACCGGAAAAGTTACGGCGAGGCTCTCCAGTGGAATACGTCGAGGAGTAGATGAGATGGTCGCCGGCGACGGTCCCTTCGACTTCCGCCAAGCCCTCTGCAATTGGCGTGTAGATCGAGGCCATCCGACCGGCCTTCGGGTCCGGCACGTAGAAAGATGTGTCGGGCATACCGAGCGGTTCGAACAGACGGTTGTAAAGAAACTCGTCGAACGAGACTCCCGCCACGACCTCGACCAGTCGACCCAGGACATCGTCGGACAGACCATAGCTGAACGCGGCGCCTGGCTCGTGCAGCAAAGGCAAGTCTCCCAGCGCGGTCACGAGCTCTGCAATCGTTCCGTCGTGCTCGGCCAACCCGTCCGCGACCCCGGCCGCACCGTAGAGCTCAGCCAGCATCCGCAATTTCGGATCGCCTCCAAGGTCGCCGAGAAACCGGTAGCCAATACCAGACGTGTGGGTAAGCAGATGTCGGATAGTGATCGGCCGCTCCGCGGGGACGCGACGAAACGTCGTCGCTAACTGATCCGCCGGGACGAGTGTCTCGAGGGACGCAAGCTCTGGGAGATACTGCCCTATCGGGTCGTTGAGTTTGAAATGACCCTCCTCATACAGCATCAGCACCGCGACGCTTGTCACCGGCTTTGTCATGGACGCGATTCGGAAGATCGTGTCGGTCTGCATCGCTCGGCCGTCGGCACGGTCCGCCATGCCGTAGACCTGTAGATGGGCCTGATGCCCGCGTCGGGCCACGAGGGTGACGGCGCCCGGCGACGGCGTCGGCGTCCACATAGCCTTGCACGACCTCCTCCAGACGTTCGAGGCGCGCATTGGAGAGCCCGACGGTCGACGGCTCGGCGGTGGGCAACCCCTGGGGCCAGCCCGGCGTCGTCGGCAGAGCAAGCAGGACTAGAATTAAACAGGTCCGTCTGTGCATGGCAGTGTCCTTTCTCAAGCGAGAACAATACCGGAAGTCGTCAGCCCTCCCCGGCCATTTTGCCGCGAGGGGTATCGGGCTTTCGAGTATACTGATGGACCGTCGGCCGTGAGTTAGGACGAAATATAGCGTGGCAAATCACAAATCAGCGAAAAAGGCCCACCGGCTTCACGAAGTGCGGCGTCTCCGGAATCGTGATCTCAAGACGCGTCTGCGGCACGTGCTGAAGACAACCCGAGCTGCAGCAGATGCAGCAGATGGTGAAACGGCCGAGTTGAAGACACAGCTCCGCACCACCGTGGCCCTGATCGACACCCTCGTGCACAAGGGGATCATTCATCGAAACGCCGCCGCACGCTACAAGTCCCGACTTGTCAGCCGCGCGCGGAAGCCGCCGGTCTCAGCGGCGGCGTAGTCCATCCTCTGGTGGCGCTTCAAGCGCCGCTCGCCTCTCAACATTGACTCTTGCTGCTCGTGGGCGGGACATTGCTACTCATGCGTGGCTCCCGCGCCGCCATTACGGTCAGCGGTGTTCTGTGCGCCGACGACCGCCCGTCGCCGAACACAAATCAATGACGAGGCGTTCGAGCAGCACGCGTGGGTCTCCAGCCGAACGTTTAAGCGCAAAGTCCGTGCGGAACACGGCCTCGACGGCCTCGGGTAGCCGGGACGATGGGACCTTCGTCCGGGCGACCCAGCCCAGCTGCCCCAGCACCATATACGGCACGGCTCCGCTTTCGATCGTGACCCCGAGCTCACGGAGCGCCACACCTGTCTGCCCGCGTTCAATCGCGCCGGCTACGGCCCAATCGTCATGGGCGGCCATGGGCCCAGCGACTTGGAGGACGTCGTCCTCGGAAATCTCGTCCTGGTCAGCCGCAAAGAGTATCAACCGTTCGACCTCGCCCCTCAGCCGTCCAAGGTCGGGCCCCACCCGCTGACCCAGCGCTCGGACCGCCGCCGGGGAGATCTTCGCCCCCGACGCGGCAACGGTCGCTCTGACCCACCGCTGTGCATCTTCCACCGTATCGAGAACGCCGCACTGGACGACGGTGGTCGCGGCAAGCAGTCCTTTTGTCAGTTTCCGACGCGCATCCAGGTTGGCAGCCACCAGCACGACGACAACGTGGTCCGGCGGGTGCCTGACAAACTCGAGCAACGATTCTGCATCGCGCACGGCGGCCGGGCTCTCACGCGAGGGTTCGAGCACGCGTTCCGCATGTGTCACCACGACGAGCCGCCGGGGCGCCATCATCGGTAGCGTACGCGCGGCATCAAGAATAACTCCGAGCGAAGCATCGCCGCCATGAAATCGGCCAACATTGAACGCACGGAGGTCGGCCTCTACCAGCTCGTCGAACTCAGAGGCGAGTGCGAGTTTTTCGTGCTCGTCATCGCCGACGACGAGATACACGGCGTCAGGACTCCCGGCGCGGATCTGCTCAACGGCGGCCGAGGGAGTGATGCGTCGCGATGCAGGCATCGGCAACCCCAGAGTTCATTTTCAGGGAGGAAGAGGCTCTCCGTGGCTAGAACGCTTCGAGGATCGAGCTCACCACGGTCTCCGCAAAATCGCCGGCCAGACGCTCGACAGCGTTCGAACGTTGACCAAAAAACGACGACGCTTCCACACCGCCACTGGCGACCTCATACTCGTCGCGAAAGATGAGTCCAGGATTTTCCCACAGCACCTCGTCGGTGATCAGATCTGTGAACTCGATACTCGCGACCAGCGTAAAGACATAACGCGAGACTTGCTGATCTCCGGTGAAGCTGGCGGGCTGGATGCTGATATTGCGAATCGTCCCGCTGAGCAAAGCGTCGACAGCGGCCTCATCCGTCACGACGCGATACGAACCACGACCAATAAAGACCTCTCGCACTTCCTGGGTCAGCAATTGCTCGACGTCGAAGATGGTGGTGTTGTTGCCGAACATGGGAATGGCAATGGTCTCGATATAGTCGGGGAGAAACGACCCGCGGCCGGCGAGCGCGTAGCCACACCCAGAGGTCGCCGCGGTTGCCATGACCATGAGTAACGCCCCAGCCATCAGAGCCTGCGAACACCGCGTCGGGCGTGGAGTTGTCATACGTTATCGTGTCACGACGTTGACAAGCTTGCCAGGCACGACGACGACACGGGCAATGGTCTGACCGGCGGTATGAGCCTGGACCTGCGGATCGACAAGCGCCGCCTCTTCCAGCGCTTGCTTCGAGATACCGGAATCAACGCTCAAGCGAGCGCGCACACGTCCGTTGACCTGCACGGGCACGACGATTTCATCCGCCTGCGCCACGGTCGGGTCATAGGTCGGCCAACCGGCTGTCGCAATGCCGCCGTCATACCCAAGCCCCTCCCAGAGTTCCTCGCAGACATGCGGCGTGAACGGCGAGAGCATCAACACCAAGGACTCGACCGCTTCGTGCTGGACCGCGAGCCGAGTTGACAAACGGCGACTCGCTGCGGCCGTCTCTCGTGATTCGCGGAACGCATGGAGGTCGTTCACGAGTTCCATCAGCGCGGAGACGACGGTGTTGAGGTGGACCCGAGGGTCGATGTCCGATGAGACCCGCCGGATCGTGGCGTGCGTCTTGCGACGAAGCGACCGCTCGTCATCGTCTAGCTCAACGGCACCCTCCGTCAGTGTGACCGTGGCTCGACCGGCCGTCTCCCATTCGCCGATGACTGCTTGCACCACCCGCCAAACGCGACCCAGAAAGCGCGCACTCCCATCGAGGCCAGTGTCGGTCCACTCGATTTCCTTCTCGGGTGGCGCGACAAACATCTCATAGAGACGAAGCGCGTCGGCGCCGTATTTCGCCAACATCTCGTCGGGGTCGACAACGTTGCCCTTGGACTTGGACATCACCGCGCCGTGGCGAAGCACCATGCCTTGGGTCAACAGCTTTGTGAATGGCTCGTCGTGCGTGACGAGCCCCAAGTCGACCATCACTCGGCAAAAGAATCTCGAGTAGATCAGATGAAGAATCGCGTGCTCGACCCCGCCGCTGTAAAAGTCGATGGGCCCCCAATATTTGACGGTCTCGGGGTCAAACGGTGCTGTCTCGTTTTTTGAGTCGCAGTAGCGGTAGAAATACCAGGATGAATCAAAAAACGTGTCCATCGTGTCAGTTTCGCGGGTGGCAGGACCAGCGCACTTCGGGCACGTGGTGTTGACAAACTCCGGTACCTGACCGAGTGGCGACGCCCCCTGTCCTGAGAACTCGGTCATCGGTGGGAGCGTCACCGGAAGGTCCTCATCGGGCACGGCCACCGGTCCGCAGGCGTCGCAATAAATGATCGGAATGGGAGTGCCCCAGTATCGCTGCCGAGAGACCCCCCAGTCTCGGAGTCGAAACTGAATCTGACCTTGACCGATCTCGCGGTCTTCGGCGGCCCGGGTCATGACCCCAATCGCCTCCGTGCTTGATAGGCCGGTGAATTCGCCAGACTCGACAAGACGACCCGCGGCCGGCGCGGCCGCTGTCAGCGTGGAACCGGCAAGTGGAGCGTCCTGGTCCGTTTGGTCCGCCGTCCCCTCCCCGTCCGGCTGGACCACGACCTGTATCGGTAACGCGTACTTCCGCGCAAACTCAAAGTCGCGCTGGTCATGCGCCGGCACGGCCATGATGGCGCCGGTCCCATAGTCAGCCAGCACAAAGTTGGCGATCCAGATCGGCACCGCTTCACCGGTGAAGGGGTTGACCGCGGTCCGTCCGGTATCGAACCCTTCCTTTTCAACTTGACCGGTCCGGCGGGCGATCCGGTCAAGCGATCGGAACTCTTCAGCGCGCGCCCGGAAAGCATCGGCGTCTGGTCTGTGGGCAGCGACCTCGTCGACAAACGGATGCTCTGGAGCGAGGAGGACAAACGTCGCGCCAAAAATCGTATCGATGCGCGTGGTAAAGACCTCCAACGATGTGAGGTCGGAGGACGATGAGGCCGCCGCGTCAGCCGGCGGCGACGTCACAGGAAACCGAACAAGCGCGCCCTCCGAGCGCCCGATCCAGTTCCGCTGCATCGTCAGAACCTTGTCGGGCCATTCGTCAAGACCGTCGATACCGTCCAACAGTTGCTGTGCGTAGTGGGTGATCCGCAGAAACCACTGGTCCAACTCGCGGTCGACCACAGTTTCCGCGCACCGCCAACACACCTCATCCACGACCTGTTCGTTGGCGAGGACGGTCTGACACGACGGGCACCAATTGACGGTTGACCGTCGTCGATAGGCCAGATCGCGCTCAAACATCCGAAGAAAGAGCCACTGGTTCCAGCGGTAATAGTCGGCCTGACAGGTCGCGATCTCTCGCTCCCACGAGTAGCTGATTCCTAGCCGCTGAAGCTGGCCCTTCATGTGGGCGATATTTTCCAGGGTCCATGTCTCGGGATGGGTCCCGTGTTTGATCGCGGCGTTCTCGGCCGGTAGCCCAAACGCATCCCATCCGAACGGATGGAGCACATTGAACCCGCGCATCCGCTTGGTGCGAGCCACGACATCCCCGATCATGTAGTTCCGCACGTGACCGACGTGGGCGTGACCAGAGGGATAGGCGAACATCACCAAGCAGTAGAACTTCTTGCGGGCCGGGTCTACTGAGACCTCGAACGCGCGGCTATCCCGCCACCGCTTCTGCCACTTCTTCTCGATGGATTGAGGGTCGTACTCAGGTTGGGGCACAATCAGCCTGATTATAGCGCGGGCCAGAAACGGCCCTGGGCGCGTCGTAACCCCTCGAGCGAGAGCTCGGCGCGAGTGGTAGGGCCGTCGCGTAGAGACGGCTCCGCCCCGCCGGGCGGCTCCGACGCAACCTCGAGAAGCCCCGACAAGCATTGCTCGAGGGCCGTCAGGTCATACCCACCCTCGGTGACCGCAACCAGACGCCCATCGCAATACTCGTGGGCAAACTGGCACAGTCGTCGCGTGAGACGAAGATACCCCTCAGTCGAGACCGCCATTCCCCCGAGCGGGTCTCGCTGGTGTGCGTCGTATCCCGCCGACACCAGGACGAGCTCTGGAGAAAATGCCTCCAATACGGGGAGCACCGCCGCCCGAAACACAAGGTCGTAGTCAGCGTCCCCAGCGCCCGCGCTCAGCGGCAGGTTGACGGTGAGGCCTTCACCGTCCCCGGTGCCCACATCCTGATGCGCACCGGTCCCCGGATAAAACGGATACTGGTGGGTCGACACAAACAGCACACTGGGGTCGTTGTAGAAAATCCACTGCGTGCCGTTTCCATGGTGGACGTCGTAGTCGACGACCGCGACAGAGCGTACGCCAAGACTGCGCGCATAGGCCGCGCCCACGGCAACGTTGTTGTAGAGACAGAACCCCATCGCGCGGTCGCGCTCCGCATGATGACCTGGGGGGCGCACGAACGCGACCGATGGCGACCGCGAGACCATGGCCTGGTCGACTGCGGTCAGCACCGCGCCGGCGGCAAGACGCGCCACGGCGTCGGACTCCGGCGACGTGTAGGTATCCGGATCCAGCGGAACCGAGCGACCGGCAGTCGCCGCAATCGCCTGCAGATGCTCTCTAGAATGGACCCGAGCCAAGTCTTCGGACGATGCGACCCGAGGCGCCGACACGATACCGCCGGCGTCCCGCCAGCCACGGGCCACGCGCTGCATGACGTGCGCGCGTTCGGCTCGTTCCGGATGCCCCGGGGGTGTGACATGCTCGGCAAACCGCTCGGTTGTCACGAGCCGCACTCCGGAATGTGCTCTGGTCTCAGTCAGCAACTCCATCGACTGTTACTCCAGCATGTCGCGGGCCCGCTCCTCAAGTGTTCTCAGGATGCGTTCCAGAGTGACTCGGGTCGTTTCAAGCTCGGCCTCGCTGGACGTCCGCCCAACCATGATAGGGTCGCCAATCGCCACCGCGACTTGGCTGAAGGGTCGCGGCACGAGCGAGCGATCCCAGTTCTTGAGCGACCAGCCACGATCCGCTTCGATATGAAAAGGCAGCAACGGGCTGCCGGTGAGCCGCGCGAGCCAGACGGCGCCGGGTTGCGCCACCCGCACCGGTCCCCGTGGGCCGTCGAGCGTGAATGCGGCGGGTGTGCCCTGTCGGACCTCTCGTCTGAGTTGGACCAACGCCCGCCGCCCGCCGCGGGATGAGGATCCGCGGGCGGTCCCGTATCCGAACCGACGAATGGTCCTCGCGATCCACTCGCCGTCAAAGTTCTCGGAGGTCATCACGACGATATCGCGGTCACGCCAAAAGTAGGTCGCAGGCAGGATGCGACCGTGCCAAAAGGCAAAGATCGGTGTCTGCTGCCTCGCCCGGATAGCGTCGTAGTGCTCGTAGCCATCCACACGCCACCGATACGTGGAGCCCAGCGTGGCGAGCAGGCGATACCCAATCGTGGCGATGAGTGCCGCTTGGGCGGTCTGCACCCGAGAGAGACGCCGCTCGGTCACATTCCTTCGTATTGCGGTCCGCCTTCGCCCTCTGGCGGCACCCAGTCGATAATCTGATAGGGATCCATAATGTCGCACGTCTTGCAGTGCACACAATTCGAGGCGTTCACCTGAAGTCGCACGCCATCAGCGCCGTCGGCATCGACCATCTCATACACATTGGCGGGACAAAAACGCAGACACGGATTTTGATACTCGGCCAGACACCGGGTGCGACAAATGTCGGTATCCCGCACCAGGAGATGAGACGGCTGGTCCTCGGTATGGCGTGTCCCTGAATAGTGCACACTCGTCAGTTTGTCAAAAGAGAGCGCCCGGTCGACGGCAACCGGTTCATCGATCGCGGCAGGCTGGGGACCGTAGGACGCGACGGTCTGGATCCGTTCGTGGCCCGCATCTGACGGCATCGGGTCGCGGAACCACCACCCTCCCGTGAGTAAAGAGAAGCCGGCATAGGCAACCCCTGCGAGCAGACCGCCCCCAAAGCTCTGGTGCACGTTGCGAACGGGATACAACTCGCGCCGCACCGGTCCTGTCTCGATCAACGTGCGATACCGCGCCAGCGCCGCCGCGCTGGTCGTTCCGGCCGCGAGCGCGCCGACCGCCGCGTCGGCCGCGTGCATTCCGCTGCGCATCGCCAGATGAATTCCTTTGAGACGCACCGAGTTGAGGAATCCGCCGGCGTCGCCTACGATGAGCGCCCCATCGACATGGCACCGCGGGATCGCGTGCCATCCGCCTTCAGGGAGCGCCTTGGCACCGTACCGAACCATCGTGCCACCGGTCAGGAGGGTGGCGACCAACGGATGCTGCTTGAAGCGCTGAAACGTGGCATAGGGGTCAAACAGTGGATCGCGGTAGTCGAGACCCGCCACAAAACCAACCGCGACACGATTGTCGGGCAGCGCGTACACAAAGCCACCGCCAAACTCCGCGGATCGGAGCGGATATCCCAAGGTGTGGATGACCTCACCCGGCGACAGACGCCCTGGCGGCACCTCCCATAGCTCTTTGAGCCCGAGCGCGTAGACCTGAGGCACGCGCCCTTTGTCTAGCGAGAATCGTTCTACGAGCGTCTTGGTGAGGTTGCCGCGAACACCATCCGCGAGAATCGTAACCTTGGCCTTGATGTCGACGCCGGGTTCAAAGTTTTGTTTCCGCTGCCCGTCGCGGTCGATACCCTTATCGCCCGTTCTCACGCCGATGACGCGGTCCGCCTCGAACAATAGCTCGGCTCCGGCGAATCCCGCAAAAATGTCCACACCCACTGACTCGGCGTGCTGGGCCAACCACTTGACAAAGCGGTTGAGGGACACCACATAGTTCCCGTGATTGCGTAACGGCGGGGGGGTAAACGGGGATCTGAACCTTCGCTTCTTTGTGAGGAAGAAGATGCGGTCCCCGGTCACCGGCGTGTCGACCGGAGCGCCCTTCTCTTTCCAGTCAGGGATCAAGTCATCGAGAGTCGACGGGTCGAGCACAGCCCCGGACAGCATATGCGCACCCTGCTCGCGAGCCTTTTCGAGCACCGCGATGGCCAGTGGCTCACCGCCCGCTTCTTTCTGCGCCGTGACGAGCCGAATAGCCGCCGACAGACCGGCGGGGCCTCCGCCGACGATCAGAACATCGACGTCGAGGGTGTCACGTTCGACCTCAGAGCTGCCGGTCACAATTGGCTCGGCGACCAGGGCACTTACGCTCCCGGCGCCCCCAGGGCGGTCGTCAGGGCGGGCACGATCTCGAACAGGTCACCGACGATGCCATAGTCGGCCACTTCAAAGATCGGAGCATCCGCGTCTTTATTTATCGCGACAATCGTCCGCGCCCCCTTCATCCCGACCAAGTGCTGAATGGCTCCGGAGATACCAAGGGCCAGATACAAATGCGGGGCGACAGTTTGCCCGGAACTGCCGATCTGACGGTCCATGGGAAGCCAGCCGGAGTCACAAATCGGACGCGACGCCGCGACCTCGGCGTCGAGAGCCTTGGCCAGATCTTGTGCCAGGGGCAAGTGCTCCTGGCTCTTGATGCCCCGTCCCACGGCCACGATGCGGCTCGCCTGTGTCAGGTCGACGGCTTGCTTGGCCTCTTTGAATGGCGCCTCTGGACGCTGACGGATCCGGTCGGGGTCAATGCCCACATCGACCGCACGGATCGGCGCGGCCGTGTCTCCCCTGACCACCGCGTCGGCCCGAAACGCCCCGACTTGAAAGCTCGCGAAATGAGGCGCGTCGCCGTCGATCACGATGTCCGCTACAAATTTCCCCTGAAACATCGGTCGGGTGAAGACCACTCCGCCGGACGAGGCCTTCGCACCGATACAATCGGTGACGAGCGAGCGTTCCAAGCGCGTCGTCAGCTGCGGGGCGTAGTCCCGTGTTTGATAGGTGTGGGGAAACAGCACCACCTCAGGGTGTTCTGACGCGATGATCTGGCTCACTGCCTCGACAAAGCCATCGGCCGTATACGCGCTTAGTGCGGCGTTCTCCGCGACCAGGATCTCTCTGACAGCAGCTGTGGCCAGCTCCTCCGCCAGGGGTTGCAGGTCACTACCCAGAATCGCGACCGCAATGGATTGACCGGTCGATGCGGCCAGCACTTGCGCCGCGACGATGACCTCCCACGACGCGCGATTCAACCCACCGTCACGCTGTTCGGCGATGACGAGAATCATGATGAAAACACGCGCGCGTCGTCGCGCAGCACCCGCACTAGCTCGCGCGCCGCCTCGGCCGGACTGCCATCGATAAAATGTGTCTGCTTTGCTTTTTCGGGAACCGAGAGCGACACGATTCGCTGACTCACAGTTGACGAGGCCGGCTCCGGCACAACCACACGTAGCTCTTTCCTCTTGGCCGCCATGATCCCTTTCAAGGTGGCATAACGCAGCTGATTGATCCCACTCTGAATGGTGAGCAGGGCCGGCGTCGGCAACTCGACCCACTGAAACCAACCGCCTTCTAGCTCTCGTTTGACGCGAATCGCGCCGTCGGTGGCGGCCGTCGTGACTTCCATGATGATCGTCGAGTGCGGAATCCCCAAGAGCTCCGCGACGACGACACCAACTTGTCCGAACCCATGGTCGTCTGATTGAAGACCAGTGAGAATGAGGTCCGCCTTGACAGTCTCGAGCGCGCCTGCCAAGGCCCGTCCTACGGCGAGTGCATCGGCGGTCACCAGCTCGTCGCTCTCTACGTGAACCGCGCGATCCGCACCTCGCGCGAGCGCTTCCCGGAGCACTTGCGTGACCCGAGACGGGCCCACGGAACACGCCACGACTTCGCCACCATGTTCCTCCTTGAGCCGGAGCGCCTCCTCGAGCGCGTATGCGTCGGGCTCGTTCATCTCGAAGCTCGCATCGCGGTCGCGCACCCATCGCGCGGAGTCGTCGATCCGGAGGGGCCAATCACGCGTGACGACTTGCTTGATACAAACAGCGATCTTCATCGTTCACTGACTGTCGTCATATCGCTTGAACAGAAGGCTGGCGTTCGTGCCCCCGAACCCAAACGAATTCGACAGCGCGTAATTGACTGACGCCGGTCGCTTCTTTTTTGGCACGTAGTCCAAATCGCAATCGGGATCCGGATCATCAAGGTTGATGGTCGGTGGTAACATTTGATGATAAATCGACAGGGAAGTGAGACCAGCTTCGATGCCACCAGCGGCCCCCAGAAGATGCCCTGTCATAGATTTCGTCGACGAAATAGCCATCCTCCGGGCGTGATCGCCAAAACACTTCTTTATGGCCAACGTCTCGAGCCGGTCGTTGTATGGCGTCGACGTACCATGGGCGTTGACATAGTCGACGTCGCCCGACTCGATACCCGCATCCTTGACCGCAGCCGCCATGACTCGGACCGCGCCGTTGGCATCGTCCGCTGGCGCAGTCATATGGTGGGCGTCGGCTGACATGCCGTAACCAACCGCCTCGGCGTAAATCCGCGCCCGCCGCCGCCGGGCATGCTCGAGCTCCTCAAGAATAACGACCCCCGAGCCGTCGCCAATGATGAAGCCGTCTCGGTCCTTGTCAAACGGACGACAGGCCCGCGCCGGATCGTCGTTACGGGTTGAGAGCGCCTTCATGGCCGCGAATCCACCCACGCCCATCGGCGTAATGGCCGCCTCCGAGCCACCCGCAATCATGACATCGGCCGTCCCGCGGCGGACGATCTCGAGAGCGTCCCCAATCGCATGCGCGGACGCTGAACAGGCCGTGCAGGTCGCCGAATTCGGGCCTTTCGCACCGAAGCGAATCGACACCTGTCCCGCCGCAAGATTGATGATGGCGGAGGGGATAAAGAACGGCGAGATCTTCCGCGGGCCACCGGCGAGGAGCGCCTTGTGCTCGCGTTCGATCGTGCTAAATCCCCCGATCCCCGACGCAATACATACCCCCGTGTCGGTCCCTAGAGGCACCGCCGATCTGAGCCCCGCATCCTCCAGGGCAAACTCAGAGGCCGCAATCGCGTATTGGATGAAGATGTCCATTTTCTTGACATCTTTCTTGTGGAGGAAGTCGAGCGGGTCGAACCCCTTCACTTCACCCGCGATCTGGGAGGCGAACTCACTTGGATCGAACCGTGTGATTCGACCGATTCCGTTCTGCCCCGCGCACACCCCTTCCCAGGTGGACTCGGTGCCAATTCCAACTGATGACACCAACCCCACCCCTGTTATGACAACTCGCCGACCGGACATTGCTTTTCTCTTCGCATTGTAGCTGATGTTCATTACCAGCAGCCGTGTCAATCATTCGCCGCCTGCGCGGGTTCGCTACTTCTTTCCCTTGCCGTGCGAATTGATATACTCGACGGCTTCCTTTACCCGCGTGATTTTCTCGGCATCCTCATCCGGAATCTCAAGTCCAAACTCCTCTTCAAACGCCATCACCAGCTCGACTGTGTCGAGCGAGTCAGCGCCGAGATCGTCCACAAACGAGGCATCGGGTGTGACCTCTTCTTCATCCACACCAAGCTGTTCGACGATGATCCCCTTGACCTTTTCAGCAACGGCCATTCCCAAGCCTCCTACATATACAGTCCACCGTTGACCCCCAAAACCTGTCCAGTAATATACGATGCTTCTTCCGACGCGAGAAAGCTGACCGCGGCTGCGACGTCATCTGAGGTCCCAAACCTCGGAATCGGTATCCGTTCTGCCAACGACTGGCGAGTGTCGTCGGGGAGCGATGCGGTCATGTCGGTCTCGATCATTCCCGGGGCGACGACGTTCACAGTAATCCCTCGCGATGCCACCTCGTGCGCAAGCGATTTCGTAAACCCCATCAGCCCAGCTTTTGACGCCGCATAGTTGGCTTGCCCGGCGCTGCCCGATTGCCCCACCACTGAGCTGATATTGATCACTCGACCCCACCGCCGCTTGATCATCGTCCTGAGCACGGCCTGCGTGCAACTAAAGGCCGCTGTCAGGTTCGTGGCGATGACGGCTTCCCAGTCATCGCGTTTCATCCGCAACAGCAGCTGGTCACGCACGATGCCCGCGTTATTGACCAAGATGTCAAGCCGCTCGAAATCGCGTAACGTGGCCTCCATCAGATCGGCCACGCTTGCCGCATCAGTCACATCGACGGTCCGAGCGCTCGCCGATCCCCCCGCCGACACAATAGCGTCCGCCACCGGTTGCGCATGGTCGCCTCGAGCGCACGCCACAACCGTCGCGCCATCGGCCGAAAGCCTCTCGGCTATCGCCCTCCCAATACCCCGCGAGGCGCCCGTCACCACCGCCACCCGGTCTGAAAGGCCCCTCGTCATGCGTGCCCTCCAGCGGCGATCTGGCGGTCTGGGTTAACCGAATCAGCTACCAGCTGCTGCGCCCGCTCGATGTCGCCCGCGCTTTGAACGTTTGTCACCGGCACGCCACGTTCAATCTTCTTGATCAAACCCGTGAGTACCTTGCCCGGGCCCACTTCGACAAATGCGTCGACGCCACTCGACACGATCCGCCGTATGACAGACTCCCATCGTACGGGGGCGCTGACTTGCCGCAGCAACGCATCAATCGCGGCTGAGGCGTCACGCTTTGGCTCGGCGTCCACGTTGGCGACGACGGGGATCGTTGGATCAGACACGACCAATCCACGAAGGTCCTGTTCCAACCGCTCTTCAGCGGGTTTCATCAACGGACAATGAAACGGGGCACTCACCGGCAAGGGCATCACCCGGCGCGCGCCCAGCTCTTTCGCGCGGTCGGCAGCCCGCGCAACGCCTTCACGAGTACCGGCGATCACTACTTGACCTGGCGCGTTGAGGTTCGCCGGACAGACGATTTCGCCCGTGGCCGCCACCGTGTCCGCGCAGGCTGTCGCAATAGCGTCCTCGTCGAGCCCCAGCACGGCGGCCATCGCGCCCGCACCGACCGGCACCGCTTCCTGCATGTATCGTCCTCGACGACGGACGGTGCGCAGTGCGTCCGCGAAAGAGATCGTCCCCGCAGCGACGTGCGCCGTGTATTCGCCAAGGCTATGACCGGCGACGATGTCGGGTGTGATCCCGCGTGACACGAGAAGCCGATGGGCGGCCACACTGACCGCCAAGACAGCCGGCTGGGTGTTCTCGGTCAGCGTGAGCGCGTCCTCCGGTCCCTCAAAGCAGAGCGTCGTGAGCGACTGTCCGAGCGCGTCATCCGCCTCCGCCAGGGTCTCACGACACACGGCGAACCGTTCGGACAACTCTTTCCCCATGCCGACCTGCTGCGAGCCTTGCCCGGGAAACACGAACGCGATCACGAGCGGATACCTCCTGGATTCCTAGGGGGGTTACGTGCCCCCACCGGTGAGAGCGGTTTCGATACCAAAGAAATCGGATAGGGAACGGGTCCAATGGACGACGGTGGAGACACAAGCATCACACGGCACAATTCGGCGGGCGGCTCACAAGATGCGACCCCGGCCGATACCTGCGACGTCCGGCTGCACGAAGATGAAAGACGGGTGGCCCCGCCCGACGTCTGATATTGACTCATGCCTTACCCTCCGCTGGCGATGATTCGTCCATCGCGGCAATCTCCCCGCCGACTCGGTCCACAACGCCACGTTCGGCAAAACGAAAGCCCATCGCGACGGCATTTCTTACCGCCCGAGCCGACGAGCGTCCGTGCCCGACGATACACAGCCCGTCCACGCCAAGCAGCAGAGCGCCACCGTACTCCTCCGAATAATCAACGCGCCGCCGGAATCGCCGAAACGCCCGCCGCGACAACAACAACCCGATACAGGTCGTGAAGGTCCGGGCGAGTTCGGCGCCCAACAGCTCTTCGACGACCTCGACTAACCCCTCGCTAACTTTCAACGCGACGTTGCCCGTAAAACCATCGCACACAATCACATCGGCGTCGCCGGTAAAGGAGGTCACGCGCTTCCACGTTGCCGATAAACGGCAACCCCCTCTGAAAGAGCTGTCGATGCGCTTCTCGAGTCAGGTCGTTGCCCTTGCTCGCCTCGTGCCCAATCGAAAGGAGCCCCACCAGTGGATCCGAGATCCCCAACGAGACCCGCGCATACACACGTCCCATGGCGGCAAACTGCACCAAATGCCGCGGTCGGCACTCGACCGTGGCGCCAAGCGTCCAAGAGCACGGCCTCACCCCGACGCGTGGGAATCGTTGCGGCCAGGGCCGGACGGTCGACGCCTCGCAGCAACCCGAATACCGCGCGCGCCGGCAGCAACGTCGCACCGGTGTGGCCGGCGCTAAAGAATGCAGCAGCGTCGCCCCGCGCCACCGTTTCGGCGGCCACCCGCACCGACGCCAGTGGTTTCTTTCTGAGCGCCGCCCGTGGCGCTTCATGCATCTCAACAACATCGGGCGCGTCGAGGACGCGCACCGCCACCCGCGCGGTGTCGTGCCTGGCCAACTCGGCCTCGAGCGCCGTGCCTCCCCCAACCAGCGTCAGGTCAAAACCCAGATGCCGCGCCGCCACCAGCGCACCGTCGACGATGCTTCGCGACGCGTAGTCGCCACCTGCCGCGTCAATGGCGATCTGCATGCCAGATCCCGTTCCGACCGCTCGCGCCACTACCCGCGAGCGACATGTCTCGGAATCGCCGCGTCGCTCCCCGATCACACATGCTCAGCATCCTGCCCCAATGGCGGGGAGCGTGCCGTCCCGTCTGCTCGAGACCGCTTCCGCCACCACGCTCACCCAGAACCTGATAACTGAGGGTCAGCATATCGTGGCGCCTCAGGCCACGTCTTTGACCGCTTTCACTTGCCGCCCGCGATAGTGACCGCACTGGGCGCACACGCGGTGAGGCACCTTTGGTTCGTGACACTGCGGGCACTCGCCGAGACTCGCCGGCGTCAGAGCGTGGTGTGCCCGACGTTTCGCCGTTCTTGCTTTGGAGTGCCGTCGCTTGGGATTCGCCATCTCGCGTTCAACCCTTTCGACCCTTCGAGAGCAGTGATTCGAGCGCCGCCAGCCGGGGGTCTCGCCAGCCGGTCTCGCACGAACACCTTCCCGTGTTGAGATTGATGCCACATTGCGCGCACAGACCGCGACAGTCATCGCCGCAAAGAGGTTTCATTGGCAGCGCCAACTGAAACTGTTCGCGGACGAGCGCGTCCAAATCGATTTGTTCGTCGCGATAAAACGCCGTCGACAAATCCTCCTCCAAGATCTCAGACTCATCCTCTCCGTCGTTGAGGTCCTGGGGAAGATAGAGCAGGTCAATCAGAAGACCTACCACACGGTCAAAAGGCTCTAGGCACCGACAACAGGCGAGTTGGAGGATCGTGTCTACTCGACCCGTGAGGCGAAACTTATCCCCGTCTTTGAGCAACCGAGCCTGCAACGCCACCGGGGCGTTCACGCGATACGCGTCATCGACCTCAGACTTGAGTTCACCGACGGCATACGTCCGATCGACCCGATTCTCAGACCCGCGTATCTCGCCCAAATCGAGCAGCATCGGCAAAAGTACCTATTCGGCCCAACGACCGATCTGGAGATGTTAACATGCCGGAGGCTTGCAGGATTGAGGGACTAGTGCACCGCCGTCGAGATGAGGTCAAAGCCTCAGGTTTCGACGGCCGCCTAGCGCAGGGCGCCACGCCGAGTCGTACCGGCTGTATGGCGAGAAGAGGGACCGCGGCGCCAGGTGGTGCGACGGGCCCGACGATCGACTTCATCTCGACGGCGATGCCACTAGCCCCAGGGACGAGGGACAAAGAGCTCTTCGAACAGACTGATGGCATAGCGGTCGGTCATGCTCGCCAAGAAATCGCGACACGCCGAATCGATACCATCGACCTCGAGGATGGTCGCGTCGAGAAAACGTCCCGGTCTTTCTCGGACCTTGGCGTCGATTCCTTCGAGGATACCCCGCGCCTTCTTGAACTCGGACGTAGCCGCATCATTTTCGTAGACGGCCTCGAATAGGAACTGCCTGAGGTCGAGCAACGCCCGAAGCACGTCTGCCCCCATCTTGATCTCGGGCTCGCTCCCTTCGGTCACGCTCTCTTGCACGACATCCGCAACCATCCGGCCGATTCGAGCCGACGCCGTAAGACCAAGCACCCCCACCGCGCCGGACGGCAGCGCGTCCGTCCGCAGGACACCAGCCCGCACCGCATCGTCGATGTCATGATTCACATACGCGATGATGTCGGCCACCCGGGCGACCTGCCCCTCGAGCGTCGCGGCGCGTTGATCACGACGGACACCGACCGGTGCGCCGTCCTTGCCCTTCGAGTGTTTCGCGATGCCATTGCGGACCTCCCACGTCAGGTTGAGCCCCGCCCCATCGTTCTCCAACCGATCGATGACTCGTAGACTCTGCTCGTAGTGATTGAATCCGCCAGGAAGTAGCTCACGCAGCACTCGCTCTCCCGCATGCCCAAAGGGTGGATGACCCAGGTCGTGGCCGAGCGCGATCGCCTCCGTCAGCTCCTCATTCAGCCGAAGCACTTTGGCAATTGTGCGCGCAATCTGTGAGACCTCGAGCGTGTGCGTCAGACGGGTTCGATAGTGGTCACCAGTGGGCGCAAGAAATACTTGCGTCTTGTGTTTGAGGCGGCGAAAGGCTTTCGAGTGCACCACCCGGTCGCGGTCACGCTGAAATGCGGTCCGGATTGGGTCCTCGGATTCCTGTCGCCGTCGGCCCCGCGTGTCCGCGCTGCACGCGGCGGAGGCGACCAACGACGTGCGTTCGCGCGCCTCGAGCTCCAGGCGAATCACGTCGGGCACGGCGCTCATGCACCCGCGTGGGCGGTGTGTCTCGCTTGCGCGGGCCGAATCAACGCGATGCCATGTTTGAAGATGAGATAGTCGGCGCCGTCGTGCTCGACGACCACGGCAAACCGGTCAAAACTCTTGATCGTGGCATCAAACGCGCTACCGTCCATGAGCTGGATGGTCACAACCAATTTCTCGCGCCGGGCGCCGTTCAGGAATAAATCCTGAATGTTGTGGGGGGACGCGGACGTCCCATCTCCAGGGTTGGACATAGGTGGCTTATTGCGTGTACGTCGACACGTCACGTTGAAGGACCGACCTCACGTGACGCATGGCGTCGGGATGTTCACCCGGAATCTCCAGCCAGTGTAGGTTAGGCTCTTTGAGAAACCAGATCAACTGGCGTTTAGCGTAACGCCTGTTCTCCTGCACGATGAGAGCTCGCGTCGTCGTTTCGTCGCGAACGCCCCGCCGGTATTCCATGACCTGTCGGTAGACCAGTCCGCCAAACGGAGGCGCGTCGGGCGGGACTCCGCGGCCGAGTAGCCCTTCAACCTCGCTGAGGAGTCCTCGGGCAAACTGTTCGTGGACGCGGTGGGTCACCCGTCTGACGATCTCGTCTCGAGGGATCCGGATGCCAACCGTGACTAGGTCATATCCTGCCAAGGGAGACCGGGTATCCGCGAAATGGTCGGTCAGCGTATGACCGGTCAAGAAAAACACTTCGAGTGCGCGTATGAGACGTTTGTCATCATTGGGGTGGATACGGAACGCCGAAGGTCGATCGACACGAGTGACCATGCGGTGCAGCCACCCGGCTCCGTGAAGCTGCGCGCGACGAGTCAACCTCGCGCGTAAGGCCTCGTCGCGGCCCGGACCGTCGAACAGTCCTCGAGTCAGCGCGCGGTAGTAGAGGCCGGTTCCGCCCACGATAATCGGCGTGCGACCCAGACCAATGACCCGTTGTATGGCGGCCACCGCATCGCATGTATACCGAGCCGCCGTGTATTGTTCGCTAGGCTCGACGATATCGACGAGATGGTGCGCGATACCCCGCCGCTCACCCACCGGCACCTTGTCGGTCCCAATGTCGAATCCCCGGTAGACCGCTGTCGAGTCACAGCTGATGATCTCGCCCTCGAGCGTCTCCGCCAGGGACAGACCGAGCGCGCTCTTCCCCGTCGCCGTCGCGCCCACGACCGCGATGATGCGTGGGCGATGTCGGGCCGGGCGACTCGCAGCGTCTATCATCGGCCAGTTGAGACACCGTCGGCTCGGCGGGTGACACGGAAACACGTGAGGCCTCTACACGCGAGACGCGAGACCCTCAGCGGCTGCAGCAGTGGCTTGACGAACCGAGAGCGGACGCTCCTTGGCGACGAGCCACGAATCACAACGACGCGACCCACCGCACCACGGACAGCGCGGCGGTGAACGTCAACCGCACGAACCATCCGATTTGCTGAGTTCTGGTCGGAAGCGACATCGTCAGCCCCATGCAAGGGAAAGCTATCGACGGCGACCGGATGGTGATTCGTTGAAATAAAAAGTTGCCGTAATGAAGAGCTCCTCGTCTGGATACGCTTCGGGGAGCGGCACCGTGGGGTCAGACTGCCTCAGGGCATTGCCCGCGGAGAGGTTGAACGGATCGATCGACGGCCTCACAACCTGCACACCCTCCAGTCGGCCGTTCTTGTGAACAGTGAAGGTCAAGACCACATGGCCGTGGTCGGTCCATATGCGAAACGGCACCATCCAGTTCCGATACACCTGAGCCTCGAACCGACGAACCCAGCTGCCAAAGTCCACGCCTTTTGTATCGAATTGAAGGGTCGACCCAAAGCGTTCGGTGTCACCGCTGAGATTGTGGAAAGTTTCTCGCCGCACGCTTCGGTCCAAACTCTGCGTGGCCTGCCCAAGGAGCCCGTCTGCCACGATACTGATCGGACGGTCAAAACGGTCCGGGTCCCCAGCACCCGAGCCTGGCGTCGTGAGTGCAGAATCGGCCACTTCGGTGACCCCGGTATCACCCTCGGTCCGGAGGCCCGGCTCTTCTGCGACCACCCCTGCGAGCTCTTCTGACTCGTCATGCCCGACGGTTTCGTCCACGAGTCGCGGGTCGTCAACATCGGGCTGGTCTTCGGACGGCTCGTCGCTGTCCTCGCGGCCACCGTCCTCAGTCGCCTCCTCCTCCAACAGTTCGAGAGGCGCCATCATGTCCTGGGGCTCGTCCGGGATGTCGGCCTCGACAAATCGCGGCGAATTCCCTTCGGCGATCGGAAGGCGGCTATCCGGGTCGAACGTGCGCTCAGGTGACTGGGCGATCCGATCTTCGTCAGATGCGACCGCGTTCGGACGCGGCGGTTCATCGGCGAGTAGATCCACGCGCGGCGCGACAAAAACGAAGGCCTCGGCGTCTGGCTGCATATCGAGCATCGCTTGCTGGGACTCTTCCTGCATTTGAGCGAGCTCAGCCTCGCGGGCGGCGCGTCGCAGCTCCATCTCCGCGGCTAGCTCCTCAAAAAACGGAAGGCGCGGCAGAAAGAGCACGAGCGAGACGAGGAGGACGTGGCCGACCAGAGACACCAACGCCTGCTCACGCCACGAGATCGCCGACTCGATCGTCGGTGTCTCAAAGTTGCGATCCTCGAAGTCGAAGTACATCAACGAGTTACTTGATTATACCGCTCGGCTTCCGCGTCGAGACCGCATCTTTGACGGCGGTATACAAATACACGATGCCAAATGTGAGCGGAATCGCACGTATGTCTGAAAATCCGGACGCGGCGACGAGGCGGCAAAAGGCCTCGGGCTCGTAGAATGTTCCCACGGAGGCTGGCAAATAGCGATATGCGCTGTCGTGCTTCGATACGAGTCGACCGATAAGCGGCAGCACGGTCCGGAAGTACCACAAGTAGGCGGCCTTGAACAGTGGCGCGCGAGGGTAGCCAAACTCCAGGATCGCCAGCCGGCCGCCGACTTTCAGCACCCGATGGATGTCGAGCAGCGCCCGCTCCGGCTCCTCGACATTGCGAATCCCAAACGCGATCATGGCGCCGTCAACCGCGGCGCTGGACACGGGAATGTGGACGGCATCACCTCTGACGAGACTGACTCGGTCTGTATGCCCCCCGCGACGCACTTTTTCCTGACCATGCCGGAGCATCTCGGCCGCGAAGTCGACGCCAATCGTTGTGGCAGAACGATGCCGGGACGCCAGCGTCAACGCGAGGTCCGCGGTGCCAGTGCAGAGGTCGAGCACACACGCGTCGTTGTGCACCGCCAGCGAGACCACCGCGCGGGTGCGCCAGGTCCGGTCCAGCCCCGCGCTCAGTAACCGATTCAGAAAGTCATACCGACCGGCAATCGCATCAAACATGCCCTCGATGCGACGGGGAGTTTTGTCGAGGGGCAACGGCGCACTCGAGCGCTCGGTCATGCGCCACTCCGAGGTGCGTCGCCAGTCCACGGGGGATACAAATCGTGGTCCACGCCAAGCGCGGAGAGCACCTTGCCCGCCAGGAAGTCGGCAAGATCATCGATGGTACGCGGTTGCTGGTAGAAGGCCGGCATCGCTGGTAGCACGACCGCGCCGGCTTCGGCGCACGCGACCATGTTGCGGAGCTGCGGGAGGCTCATCGGCGTTTCGCGTGGCACGACGACCAATCGGCGCCGCTCTTTCAACACCACGTCGGCGGCACGCTCGATCAGCGTCCTGGAGAGGCCGTGGGCGACGCCGGCCAGCGTTTTCATCGAACAGGGAATGATTGCCATTCCGTGGCATGGGTAGGTGCCACTCGCAATCGTCGCCCCCACGTCCCGATTCGAGTGCGTCGTCAGAATTCCGTCCGCAATCTGTGAACCAAACTTGTTCGCGAGATAGGCGGACAGACCGTCGAGCGACGCGGCGGGTCCTAATTCGTCACGCAGCAGGCGGCGACCAAAGTCGGAGGCCACCAGCTCGACTCGGCAGCGGCGCTCGAGCAGTGCAGCAATTGTCCGCACTGCATAGAGCGCACCGGAGGCACCGGTCACGGCCACGATGAACGTCGGTTTATCCGACATACACGGCGCCCGCCATCGCCGCCAGATACAACAGACCGACATACCCGTTGAGATCAAACGCCTGCTTCACCTTGGAGAGATCGTGCGGATGCACCAGAGACTGCTCATAGCCGAGGAGAAGCGCCACCGCGACGACCCCGGTGATATAGACAGCGCCCAGCGGCTCGACCGCTGCCACCGCCGCGAGACATGCCACCGTCAGCACGTGAAACACCCGCGAGATGACCAACGCCCGTCGCACGCCAAATTTCGCGGGTATCGAGTGAAGCCCGTGAGCGCGGTCGAAATCGATGTCATCGCACGCATATAAGATATCGAACCCGGCCACCCACAAACCGGTGCCGGCCGCTAACACCCACGGAGCCCATCCGCCACGGCCACCGGCTGCCAACCATCCCCCGACCGGTGCCACCGCCAACGCCAGCCCCAGAAAGAGCTGCGTGTAGTGAGTGACCCTCTTTGCCAAGGAGTACCAAAACACGATCGTCAGCGCGACGGGAGACAAGAAAAAGCACAACGGGTCGATCATCCACGTCACGGCGACAAAGGCCGCTGACGCCGCTGTCACGAGCGCGACCCCTTCCGTGCGCTTCATACGCCCCCGGGGCAACTCGCGATTGGCCGTCCGCGGATTTTGCGCATCAAAACGTGCGTCGACGAGACGATTGAAACCCATCGCCGCCGTGCGAGCGGTAACCATCGCGAGGACGATCCACCCGACCCGACCCCACGTTACCGGCGACGACCGGGCGACGAGAAGCGCCCCGGAAAGCGCAAACGGCAGCGCGAACACCGTGTGACTAAAACGAATAAAGGACGCGTAGCGTCGCAGACGAGATAGCACGACAGTCCCTGAAGGCACAAAAGACTAGTGTAGTGGCTCTTCAACTTTCACACAGGGGATTGTCGGCCGCCCGCGTCGGGCTCGGCCAGACGACCTCATCGGGCGCGACTCCACTGACGAGATGTTCTTCAACTTCGTCGGCCCGCGCGATATCCGGAGGACACCGCACCGCGATCAGCGAGGCCTTCATGCCGGGCACGATCGCGCCTCGATCGGGATAGCCCAACAGCTCGGCGCCAACGCTGGTCGCGCTTCGCAACAGCTTCGCCGCGGATGTCGTCGGGGCCAATGCGCGAACGGCCGCCAACTCGGTAAAGACATTGAGGTCCGGGGCGCTCGCCAGGCTATCGGTCCCGATGGCCACCCGCACACCCGAGTCATAGAAGCGCGCAACCGGCGGTATCCCCGCCCCGGTCCACGCGTTGCTCCGCGGACATGTCACAAGCCCGACCCCGGCAACCGCCATCCGCGAAAGCTCCTCGTCACTCAGATGCACGCCGTGCACAACGAGTGTCCCCGGTGCTACCCAGCCGCAGGCCGCCAGATACGAGATGCACCCGCCGTCATGCGGAGACCAGTCCTCGGCCCACCGTCGACGCGCCTCGAGAATCTCGCGCCACGGGCCGCGACCTTTTCGCAGAAATTCGAGCTCCTCTGCGGATTCGGCTCCATGCACGCATAGAGGCTGGAGACCACGCACCGTCGCCGCCGTCTGGATAGCGCGGAACAGACCAGGCGACACGGAGTAGGGGGCGTGCGCAGCGACACTTCCGCGTACGGTCGCGGGGAACGCTTGAGCATTGAGTTCGGTCGCGAGCGCGTCAAGCTCGTGCCGCACGAACTCTTCCGGCGCGGGCTCGTTGAACCCGAGGAGCTCTCGGAAGACGACGGCTTCGGCGCGCTCTTCGGCCAATGGAGCAATAGAAGCCAAGGTATTTGAGATGTCCGCGATAAGACCGGTCCCAGCCGCCAGAGATTCACGAACCGCGGCCCGAATCGCCCCGGGGTCAGGTGGGCCAGTCGCCATCTGAGCCATGGCATCGCAGGCCCACGCCGGCATGGTCTTGGCTCGCCCAACTTTGTCCCGAAGACCGCTGAGCTCCAGATGGGTATGGGCGTTCACCAAAGATGGCAAAAGCGCATACCCGGCGAGGTCGACATCGGCGTCTGCCGCGGCCGATGGGCGACGACGACTCTCTTCGTGGACGCCAATGATGGTGCCGGCCTCGACCTCGACGCAGCTGTTCGAGAGCGGCGATGAAACGATGGGCAGCACCCACGAGGGGTGGTAGCGGGTCACGCGGGTCTCAGCGGAAAGTCGCCCGTCACCCGACCCCACCGCGTCGGAGTTTTTCCTGGCGACTACGCGCGGGATAACGCTCGACATCGGACGAGGCGCCGGGACGGCCGTCCTCCCGCGCGACCCCGAGCTCACGCATGCGTGGCACGGTTTGCTGACGAAAGAACGGGTCACCGAGAATCTCGTAGTGCATATTGCGACGCTTGGGCACAAAACCAGCGTCTTCTATGTTCCGCGCGATCTCGATCTCGTCCATACAGTAGGCGGCGCCGGCCGCCCGCACCACGTTCTCCTCAATCATGACGCTTCCCATGTCGTTCGCGCCAAACGCGAGGCTGAGTTGACCGACCTTCCCTCCTTGGGTCACCCACGACGCCTGGAGGTTGTCAAAGTTGTCAAGCACGATGCGAGCGAGCGCGAGTGTTTTGAGATACTCGATGCCGGTTGCTTCGGTGCCACCGAGCTCCGTATGGGTGGGCTGATAGCTCCACGTGATGAAGGCGGTGAAGCCCCCAGTCTGGTCTTGCAACGCGCGGAGCCGAAGCAAGTGTTCGATACGGTCTTCGAGCGTATCGACACTCCCGTACATCATCGTTGCCGTGGTGCGAAGCCCGGCGTGATGCGCGACCCGCATGACGTCGATCCACTCGTCGGAGGTCGCCTTGCTGTAACAGTTGAGAAGCCGCCGAACGCGGTCGACCAGGATTTCGGCACCACCCCCGGGGATACTATCGAGACCGGCGACGATAAGTCGGTCGATCACCGTCTCGGTCGTCAATCCGGACAATCGTGTGAGATGTACGACCTCTGGTGGTGAGAGTGCGTGTAATTTGAAGGTTGGGTATCGATCTTTGACGCCGCGAAACAGATCTTCATACCACTCCAACGGCAGGTCAGGATTGTGCCCCCCCTGCAGAAGAAGCTGATTGCCGCCGACCGCCATCGTCTCGTCGATCTTTGCAAAAATCTCCTCAAAGCCGAGGACGTATCCGTCGGGCGACCCGACGGTGCGATAAAACGCACAAAAATTGCAACGAGCGACACAGACGTTGGTGTAGTTGACGTTGCGGTCGATGATGTACGTGACCTGCCGCTCGGGGTGCTTGCGCGTCCGTATCGCGTCCGCCAATCGGCCGAGCTCGTGAGCCGATTCACCGGTGTACAACGAGTACGCCTGCTGGCGTGTCACACGCGCACCGGCGGCTACCGCGGTCGACAGTGACGACATCTAGAAAAATTTTACCGGTCGGACCGTCGACAGAATCTGAAGGTCGCCGGCTTTCGCATAAAACTTCTCCAATGCCGCGATGCCACGGTCGTCCAATTCATACGACACATTGTTCCGCAAATACTCCCTCGCGATGGCCTGACGCTCGTCGCTCTCATCACCGGGCTTCCTGGGACTCGCCCCAGCGAATGCACCGGCCGTAAACCGGTCGGCGATGTCATCGAGCGCGGCCACACCGGCATCGCGAGCCGTTTTGAGCGCGTCAATCTGCTCGGCAGTGACCGCGTCGTGACGACCGGCCCACACCGCCCAGACAAAGGGCAGCCCGGTCATATCTGTCCACTCCGCGCCGAGGTCAGTTTTCTCCAGGCCGTTGAGCTCATACTCCTGATACAACGCTTTATCGCCGATCAACAACGCTGCATCACAGCGTTTGAGCATCGCGTCGAGGTCTGGGCGCAGCGTGACAAATGTCGGCTCAATGTCAAACCACTCTGCGCAGAGCACGCGCAGTAACGCGACTGCAGTTCGGGAGCTGACGTCGACGGCAATCGAACGAAGTGCCGTGGCGGGACGGTCCGAAAACAACGCGACCGACGCGACCGGCCCAGTCGAGACCACGCCAATATCCGGAACGATGCGGTAGTCGGCACTCCGCTGACACTCAATGGACGGAATGAGCCCAAGATCGACGTACCGATCATGAAGTTGAGCGGCACAGTTCGCCGGAATGTCAAACTGAACCGTAAACAAGTCGGGATACGCGTCGAGACCGTGCACGAGCGGTCGTGCATTGAGATACTCGACAGCGCTAACTCGGACTGCACTCATGCGTCACGTTTCTCAAAGCGGCCGTCGCGTTCAACCGGAACGCCAGCGGTCGCACGGATATTTCGCGTGATCTCCTCGAGCGGACGCCGCCGCCATCCCTGCTCGTGCTCGTCGAGCGGAGAGACTGCGTCAATATCATTTGCGCCAAACGTCAAGGCTACCTGCGCGAGCTTTGGACCGTATCGAGACCAATCCACCTGTATGGACTCGATATTGTCGACCACGAGACGCGCCAAGGCAACTTGACGCACATCCGTGTACCCGGTGGACGGCGGATCATCGACCGTTTGGCACAGGGGCGCGAACGCTCGGATACGCCCTGGTGACCGAGAGTCCGCTGCTGCCAGGCGATTGAGACGAGCCAGGTCAGAGCGAGACTCCCCATCGACAGTCAGCCGGGCGACATCCAGGCCGGTGGTCCGGCAGACGGAGAGCCAGTCGCCAAGACGCGGGTCGGCTCGAGTCTCGGCCAGCATCGCGACGCCAGCCGCCCGTAGCGCCGTGAGCAATTGCTCGAGCGTCTGGAGATGATGGTTACACCGCGCCGCGAGTTCGTCCAGGGCGAACGCCGTGACGGGCACGGCGCCGGCCCGAGCCACCGCCATCTCGGCATAAGACAAGACGTCGACCGTCGATGCAGGCGTCGCAGCAATTCGTACTTCACCGGCACCCGCCGGGATCTCTGAGTCCACCGAGGCGGAGTCACCGCCCGGACAAAACTCGTGCACCCGCACAAACGTGACGACGTCACCATGCAACTCGCGACGACGCGTGTCAGCCAAGGTCCCGAGCCACAAAATGTCCGCACTGGTCTCCAGGCGGGTCACGTCCTCGGGAGACAGCTGCCCCCGGGCCGCAAGTTTCTCACTGATCGCGTCGGTTTCGGTAATCATAGGTCATCGACGTCCGTGCCACGCCTCTGGTCTACCTGCCCTTCATCGATCGCGCGGGCGACCCGGTCGGCGAGCTCCAACGCTCGCCGACCAGCCGTGCCCGTGACACCGGGTTCCCCGCCGGTCTGAATCGCGCTGACAAAGTCCGCAAGCTCGCGCTCGAGTGGCTCTCCTTCTGGCACCGCAACGGGGCCTCCGGCGATCTCTGGCTCCGCGCCCGGGCGACGCTGCACCCGCCAGGCTTCCACTTGCTGCAACGCGCAGTCGATCGAGACATAGGAATCTTGCTGAAAAAAACGGAGCTTGCGCACGCGCTCTCGACTGATTCGGCTGGCGGTCAGATTCGCAATACACCCATTGTCAAAGCGGATTCTGGCGTTCGCAATATCGACCCTGTCGGTCAGCACGGGTACGCCAACGGCTTCGATCGACTCGGGCACGGCGTTTGTGCAGGCAAGCACGACATCCAGGTCGTGAATCATCACGTCGAAGACCACGTCGACGTCAAGACTCCGCGCCGAAAACGCAGCGAGCCGATGGATTTCCACGAACCGGGGGCTCGTGACCAGCGCCAGTGCCGTCGTGATCGCCGGATTATACCGTTCAGAGTGACCCACCGCGAGCGGGATATCCGCGGCCTCAGCCGCGGCGACCATCAGGTCGGCCTGCTCCAGCGTCGCCGCAATCGGCTTTTCCACCAGCACCGGAATTTTGGCGTCGAGAAATGGCATGGACACGGCCTGATGAGCCGCAGTCGGCACCGCCACGGTCACCGCATCAACCCGGCCGATGAGGTCACCGGCGTCAGCAAAGGGCTCCGCACCCACGTCGGCCGCCACCGCCCGAGCCCTGTCAAGGTCGACGTCGGCCACTGCAACCAATTCCACTTCGGGCAAACCGCGCAGGATCCTGGCGTGATGCCGACCCATGTGCCCAACTCCGACCACTCCGAATTTGAGCGATGCTCGCTGACTCATGGCTTGACGCGCCCAACGACGGCAATTCCTGCGTTGTCGGCCGCCCGCAACACCTCCGGACCATCCAATAGCAAGGTCTGACCAGCATCGACCGACAGTATCGACGCGCCCACCGACCGCATGGAGACGATCGTCTCGAGCCCGATCACCGGGACATCGAAACGCATGTCCTGCGCGGGCTTGGCCACCTTGACGACGCGTGTGCCTTGGCCTGCGACCCGCCCTGCACGGCGGATGACGGCGTCGGTTCCCTCCATCGCCTCGACCGCAACGACTGCACGGTCTTTGACGACTACCGTTTGACCAATGTCGAGCCCCGCCAATGCATCGGCCATCCGATAGCCAAACTTGAGGTCGGTCACCTCGTCCGGGTCCGGGCTCCGCTCGGTGAGCGCCCCCCCCTTGGCCAGGAGCGGCTGAAGAAAACCCGTGGAGTCGATCAGCTCGACCCCACGGTCTGCCAAGACATCGGCCACCGCGGAAATCAGCGCATCCGTATTCCGGCTCTTCAATCGACGCAAGACCGAGAGCCAGGCGAGATCCGGCAGCGCGCCGGAAAACAGCTGATTGTGTTTGACCTGCCCCGCCATCAACGCATGCGTCACCTGCGCCTCTTGCAGGATTGACAGCAGCCGTCCCAGGTGCACGAGCGACACCCAGTGCGTGTCGTATCCGGCGGCCACGGCGATCGCCTCGATCCCGCGATCGGTTTCTTCCTTGATCGCGATGACAGTTACCTCGTGTCCGAGACTCCGCGCGGCCTCCAACACGAGAAACGGAAAACGCCCGTTACCGGCGATTAACCCGACCCGCATCTTGTGAAACGTAGCTCGGCTTATTCGTCCACGCCGATCGGCTCCATCCGTCGGGGCCGACGGTGAAGGCTGACGCCACGCTTCGAGCCTCGGATGAACTCAAGCAGGTAGTCGACTTCGGAACACGACAACGTGGCATCCGACTGGATGCGGTCCAGAGCCTGGGTGGTATTCAGTTTCGACTGCAACAGATACCGATACGCCCTGCGGAGGCGGGCGATCGTCTCCAGGGGACACTGCCGACGCATCAAGCCGATCGTGTTCAGATCGAAAAGACGAGCACGGTTGCCCACGGTCCGACCATAGGGCAATGCGTCCTTCGTGACCGCCGAGTAGCCACCGATAAACGCCTGCCGTCCGACCCGACAATATTGCTGAACGCCCGAGTACGCGCTGACCGTGGCGTCGTCCTCAATCACGACGTGTCCACCCAGCGTCGCGCCCGGCCCAAAGATATTTCGATCTCCAATGACACAGTCATGGGCGACGTGCACATACGCCATAAAGACATTGTCGTCGCTAATCTGCGTAAGTCCTCCGCCCCCGCGAGTACCCCGATTTATGGTGACCCCTTCGCGAAACACGTTGCGCTCGCCAATGACGAGACGTGTCTCTTCGCCCTTGAACTTCAGGTCTTGCGGAATGAGCCCGATCGACGCGAACGGGAAAACCTGACAATCATCACCAAGCTCCGTACACCCATCGATCACAGCCGACGGGCCCACTCGGCACCGCTTCCCGAGTATGACATCGGGACCCACCACCACATGCGGGCCAACAACGGTCCCATGTCCGAGACGGGCCCGGGGATCGACCACCGCCGTCTCGTGGACTTCGACCGGCGGGGATTGAAACCCAATGAGCAGATCGGCCTCCGCGACCATGCGACCGTCGGTCGTCGCCAAAGCGCGCACAACTGCCGACTCGGTCGACCGCTCGCGAACGACCACCTCGAGACGCAGCTGGTCACCTGGTAAGACCTGCCGCCGAAACTTTGCGCCGTTGACGCCCTGCAGGATTACGCGGACGTGCGACTCGACTCCGCCTGGACCCGAATCCGAGAGCAAGAGCAACGTCGCCACTTGGGCTAAGCTCTCGATCATCATCACCGCCGGCATGAGCGGAGTGCCCGGGAAATGACCTTGAAAGTACTCCTCGTTGACGGTGACATTCTTCACCGCAACCATACGCGTCCCCGGATCGTGCTCGACGACCGTATCGAGGAGCAACGACGGATAGCGATAGCAGAGGCGGTCGAGGATGAGTGGGATATCCAGAAACACCGGCACAGGCGAAATACGCCCACCCTTCCGAGTAGACGCCAAGAAACGCCAGTGTAGCCCCTGGCGTATTCCAACGTCCAGCCAGTAAGGGTGAGCTATTGGCCGTTGAGCACGTCGATCAGCTCTTGGGTGATATCCATCGAGGGGTCGGCCCAGACCAATCCTTGGGCAGCGTTGAAGATAAAGGAGAGCCCTTTGTCGGCCGCCATTTTGTCGATCGCCGGCAACAAGCGTTGCTCGAAATCGCGCTGGAGCTGTACCTGAAGCGACTGCACCTCCGCCTCCGCGTCCTCAGTGAGTCGCGCGATATCTGCGTTTGAATCCTGGGTCGTGCGTTGCACATCGACCTGCAGACGGGAAATCTCCCGTTGCAGCGTCGCGGCGGCTTCGACACTGATCACGTTTTGCCCCTGCTGGAGCTTTTGTTGAGATTCCTGAAGCTGCTGGGTGAGAGCGTTCACCTGCCCCTGCGCCTCGGCATTCCGGGCTTGGATTTCAGCCAGTTTTTGCTCGCTGAGCTGTTGGACGCGGGCATTGGCCGCCTGGCCGTCCGTCGATTCTCCGGCAATCCGCGCCAGATCGATCCAGGCGAAATCCCCTTGGGCGGCGGCGTCCGACACCGCAATGAACGCCCCGGCGGCCACCGTCACCACGGCCGCGACGCGAATCAAAGACTTCATCCATTGTGTTGTGCTGTTAAGAGTCAACGTTGTTCCCTCTCGTCGTAGGTAGCTGTGCCGTGGTGGTCCCAGCGATGAATCCCGATAACGTTCGGTCACCCAGGTATCCAAACACGTTACTGGATCTCTGACCGGAACGAAGAAGCCATCGAAGTCGTGCCGCCTCAGAAACCCGCGGTTAGAAGGTCGAGCCAACCGCAAACCGAAACGTCGTTTTCTCTTGAGGCTGGAAATTATCGTTGTATACCCCGTCACGCTGCGGATTCCACGAGTAGATGAGCCGGAACGGCACATTCAGCATCGGCATGAAGAACCGTAGCTCAGCACCGGTCGACGTCTTGAATTCGTTCATTCTGAAATCGCGACCAAAGTCCTGCACTTGGCCGGTGTCATAGAAAAAGATAATACGCACAGGCTGTGCGATCGAGATCTGATACTCGGCGTTGAACAGCAGGCTCTTGTTCCCACCCAATACCGTGCGCCCCTGAAATGAGTCGCACGAGATCTCAGCGTCGAGGTCACACACTGCCGGACCGATCCGGCGGATGTCGAATCCACGAACCGAGAACTCTCCGCCTTGCCACAATCGCTCGAAAATTGGGATCTGCCCGGGTGTCGGTGCGACAAGGTGTTGATACTGCGCGCGAAATCCGATGGTCGTCCGTCTCGTCTGCGGGAAATACCACGTGCTTTCGAGAATCGGCTTCCAGAACGTCGTATCCCCACCGATGCCAGCCAACTCCAAAGAGACGTTGTAGCGTTGCCCGGTCCGGGGAAAAATCGGGTGATCCACCGTGTCAAATCTCAACGACGGCGTGATCTTACTCACCGTTCGCCGCCCGTTGTTCCCGAGTAGCAAGGCGTCTTGAAAGAACGGGTTAAACCGAAGGAAATCCGGATTCACCGTAAAGAGCTGATTGACATCTGTCACGCCGGTCTGCTCGAGGCTGTACGCCACAAACATTCGCGTGAACAATGCCAGCGGCCAGCCGACGGTCACACTGCCACCGTTCGTGTCCTCGGTATAGGCCCCGATCCATTGGATACGCCGAGAGAAGAGGTTGACACCCCCGGACAGATTCTTTCCGAACAAATACGGTTGGCTGTAACCGACGTTGATGTCGCGCAGTCGAGACCCGTTCTGCAACCCCACCGACAGTGTCTCACCACGACCCAAGAAATTTGCAGTCGAGAACGAGAGCTGGCCAAAGAACCCGTCAAACTGGGATACGCCGGCGCCAAACGTGAGCTGGTTGAGGTTCGTCTCGCTGAGGTTGACGGTCAGATTGACCTCGTTCTCGCTCCCCTCGACGTTTTCGATATCGACACCCGCTTCCTCAAGCGGCTCGAAGTAGCCCAGCTGGTTCAGCCGTCGAATACTGTTCTGCAGAGCGACCGTACTGAACACGCCGCTCTCGACAAGCTGCAGCTCTCGTCGAATGACTTCGTCGTGAGTGTTGTCATTCCCGACAAACGTGATCCGTTTGACAAACTGCTGCTCTCCTTCGTCGATACGCAAGATGACGTCAACGACAGGGGCGCCCTCGATGTGCGTCGGTCGTTGCAAGTCGGCGTAGAGATCGGCCGTCGGGTCCGTCCCCCCGGCAAACTGCACGTCGCTTGCGGCGGCATCCTCGGAGCGAGCGGCGCCATTTCCTAGGGAGACTTCACCCGCTACTGCGTATTCCGCTGACGTCCGCCGCTGGAGGTCCGGGAACATCGTGAGGCCCGTGTAGCCGAGCGACCCGTAAAACTCTCGGGTCTGGGTAATCGAGGCGTTTACGACCTCCTGGCTGTAAAACTCGCCGGGCCTGATGCCGCCAAACAGGGAACGCATCCCGTTGTCATTGACGACTTCGTTGCCGTCGAACCGCACCGTCCCGATTCGGTATCGCTCGCCTTCATCCACCGGAATTCGCAGCTTCATCCCCCGCGACTGTCCGTCTTCGGCGACCTCGAGATACTCCGTATCGGGAGACCCAACATTCGCGTCGATATAGCCGTTGGCCAGATAGTAGGCCGTGATGGAATCCGCGTCTGCTTCAAAAAGCCCGGCCTTGTAGGTCCCACGGCCGGTGAGCCACGACAGGAACCAGCGTTCCTTGATGTGTTCCATCTGGCCCTTGAGCCGGCCGTCTTCAATGTTGTTGTTACCGACAAAGTCGATTTCATTGACTTCGACCTTCGGTCCGTGCTCCATCTGGAAGGCCAGCTGAACCGCGTTGGGCCCACCCGCGACCTGGGTAATCTCGTGACTAATCTCAGCAAACTCGTAACCTTTTGTGGAAAACATCGCGGAGACGAGGGCTTCCACCTGGCGCACGTTGCCCAGATCGACAAACGAGTCAAGACGGATCTCGAGTCCCGTGTCCGACAACGCGGTATCTATGTCGGCCCGGTCGAGCTTATCGGAGCCCTCGAAGGTGACCATTCTCACCCGCTGTCGCTCTTCCATCTTGAACGTGATGTGCTTCCCGATCACACCGTTCGCATACGGGGCGTCCTTGACTTCGATGGTCAAGTCCTCCAGAAAACCCAGATCCCACAGACGGCGAAAGTCTTCGCGGAGGAGTTGCTCGATGTCCTCCGTATACGGGACCCACCGACCATTCCTGGATGAACTCAAATGGTTGGTGATCTCCATGTAGTAGAGATACGTTTCGTATTCGACGCTCGAGACTCCACCTTGCGCATCAAAGTTCAGTTCGACATTGCGAACGAGCGGTGGAGAGCCCACCGGCGGAAGCGGCGTTTGCTGCTGGGCCTCGAGTCGAGCGGCAAAGGCCATCCAGACGCACATCATCACGACCGCCGCGCCTGCCGCTAGCCGCCCGTGGTGAAAGTCGTGTCCAGCGTCGAGACCGGCGAGACGCGCCGGCAAGGCACGCCGGAGGAAATTACTCGGCATATGTGACCGAGGAGCCACGTTGTCGGCCAGGATGCAGCGCCGGTCGCTTGCCGCGGGACTGTCACCAACGGCTACTTGTAACCTGGAATGTTGTTGCATGGTTTCTTGCCACCGAATATGCGCTGGCGACGACGCGAACGCACGTGCCTACACGCGCGTTTGCCTCAAACGAACCGATTTCTAGTCTACGAAATATTAGACGCCGCAGGCCAGTGAACGGCCGCGACTGCAGCCGTTGGGGCCACTTTGGGCGCAGTCACGCAAGACGGTGACCGGCCACGGCCTCCCCGGCTGTCCGATAGGCCAAGGTCCCGCCGTCCAAATATACTTCTATCGTGCCCTGCTTGAGTCGACCGCGAATGAGCTCCTCCGACAACGGATCCTCGACATATCGCTGAATCGCCCGTCGCAGAGGCCGCGCTCCGTATGACCGGTCCTTGCAGGTCATCTCGATTACCCAGCCAATTACGTCTTCGGTCATCTCGATTCGCAAATCGCGGTCCGCGAGGTTGTCGTTGAGCTGGGCGACGAGCATACGAGTGATCCGTCGGAGGTCATCGTCGGAGAGAGCCTCGAAGACAATGATCTCATCGACACGGTTGATGAACTCGGGGTTAAACGTTCGTTTGACTTCAGAGAGCACCATGTCCGACACACTACGTTGAAGCCGACCCGGGTCCGTGGCCTGAAACCCCATTGCAGCCTGTTTCTGAATAAGCCGGGCGCCGATGTTCGAGGTCATAATCACAATGGTGTCTTTGAAGTTGACCCGATTGCCAAGACCATCGGTCAGATGACCATCCTCAAAAACCTGTAAGAGGATGTTGAACAAGTCTGGGTGCGCCTTCTCGACCTCATCCAGTAGCACCACCGAATACGGATGCCGTTTGACTTTCTCGGTGAGCTGCCCACCTTCCTCATGACCGACGTAACCCGGCGGCGAGCCGATCAGCTTTGAGACCGAATGCTTCTCCATATACTCGGACATGTCGAACCGAATAAGCGCCGTGTCGGTACCGAACAGAAAGTTCGCCAACGCACGGGCCAACTCCGTCTTGCCTACCCCGGTCGGGCCGAGAAAGACAAAGCTCCCGACTGGACGATTTGGAGACTTCAGACCGGCCCGCGAACGTCGAATGGCGCGCGCGAGGGCAGAAACCGCTCGTTCCTGACTGATGACCCTCCTGTGCAGACGGTCCTCCATTGAAAGGAGCTTTTCGCCCTCGTCTTGGTTTACCGAGCTAATCGGAACGCCGGTCCAGCTCGACACGACTTCGTCGATCTCGGCCTTTCCCACTTCGATCGTGCTGACGTCCGAGCGCACATCGAAATTCTCGCGCACAAATTGCAGGTTTTCGCGGGCCTGTACTTCCTGTTCGCGAAAGAACTGCGCTCGCTCGTAGTCCTTCTGAGCCGTCGCACTCTCCATCTGTTCGACCGCAACCCGAATGCTGCGGTTGATTTCGCTGAACTCGGTGCTATAACCCGCGTCCTTCAGCTTTGCCCGGGCCCCAGCCTCATCGACCAGATCAATGGCCTTGTCGGGGAGAAAGCGGTCGTTGATATATCGGTGGGATTGGTGAACCGCAGCCTCCATCGCCTCCTTCGTGTAGGTGACGTGATGAAATATCTCATACTGATCCTTGATCCCCATCAGGATCTCGAGCGCTTGGCTCTCGCTCGGCGGTTCGACCTTGACGGCCTGGAATCGTCGCTCCAGCGAGCGATCCTTCTCGATGTACTTCCGATACTCGGCCGGCGTCGTGGCGCCGATACAGCGAATCTCCCCTCGTGACAGGGCGGGTTTCAAAATGTTCGCAGCATCCAACGAGCCTTCGGCCGACCCCGCTCCCACCAGCGTGTGCAACTCGTCGATGAACACGATGACGTTCGGGTTCTCGGTCAGCTCTTTCATGATCGCTTTGAGCCGCTCCTCGAATTGCCCGCGATACTTTGTTCCGGCCACAATCAACGAGATGTCGAGCGCCAGGATCCGCTTGTCGGCAAGAAAATGCGGCACGTCGCCAGAAACGATGCCCTGCGCGAGCCCCTCGACAATCGCCGTCTTCCCCACGCCCGGCTCACCGATGAGCACGGCGTTGTTCTTCGTGCGACGGCAAAGCACTTGCTGCACGCGCTCAACCTCGACTGTCCGCCCCACCAACGGGTCGAGCTGACTCTTCAGGGCACCGTCAGTCAGATCACGGCTGAACTCGGCGAGCAACGGCGTTTCCTTCACCGTCTCGAGAGTCGTCTTTTCGTTCAGCAGCTCGACGATGTCTTCGCGGACGGCGGCCAGCCGCATGCCCTTCGCAGAGAGAATCGACGCCGCCACCGATCGGTCTTCCCGCAGGATTCCGAGCAAGATGTGCTCGGTGCCGACGTAGTTGTGGAGTAACCGGTCAGCCTCTTCCGCCGCCTGGGTCAGAACCCGTTTGGTCTCGGTGCTAAACGGGATTTCGACCGATGTCGACACCTTTTCCCGATTGACCGTGCGGCCCTCAATTTCTTTTCGAATGTTCTCTAGGGACAGGTGCGACCGCGCAAAGATACGGCTGGTGAGACCCTTGCCTTCGCGAATGAGGCCCAGCAGAAGGTGCTCGGTCTCGATCGAGATGCTGCCGAGTTGACTGGCTTCGTAACGGGCAAAGAACAATACACGCCGCGCCCGCTCCGTGTATCGCTCAAACATGCAACCGCACTGGATTCGACAACGCTTGAAGGAACTACTTCTCGCATTATAGGCCAAAGACAGAACGAGGCAAAATGCCGTTTCCTACCGGAAATCAACGACTCAACCCCACAATTCGGTTGCGCACACTGGGGTTCGTCGCGCCGACCACGTTTCGCGACCGACCACACCCGCGACACTACGAGTGTAGGCGCCCGTCCTCCAGCCGGAGAACGCGGTCACATCCGTCGGCCAACCCCGGATTGTGCGTGGCGATGAGAGACGTGAGGCCCCGTCGCGCATGCATTTCGCGGAGCAACCGATGAAGGGCTGCGCCGGTCTGTTCGTCGAGGTCGCCAGTGGGTTCGTCAGCCAGCAAGAGCGCTGGGCGCATGACCAACGCCCGCGCGACAGCGACCCGCTGTTGCTCCCCGCCCGACAACATTCCCGGACGATGATCACGGCGATCACTCAGACCAACCTGCTCGAGGAGCTCTTCGGCGCGTTGGCGAGCCTCCGTCGCTCGGACGCGGCCAATGCGGAGCGGCATGGCCACGTTCTCGACCGCACTGAACTCCGGCAGAAGATGATGAAACTGAAAGACAAAGCCGATACGCTGGTTGCGAAACAGGTCGAGCGCCTCACCCCGGAGGGTGCTGACCGTCACATCGCCTAGTCGTACCTGGCCTCCGTCAATGCCGTCGAGCCCACCGATGACCTGCATCAACGTGCTCTTCCCGACCCCCGATGCGCCCATGATCGCCACCATCTCGCCGGCCTCCACGGACAGGTCGAGATCGTCCAAAACCCGTAGCGCCTGCGTTCCTCCGCCATACGATTTCGACAGACCGGTGACGTGGAGAAAGGGCATGCCTACTGATATCTCAGCGCTTCGGCCGGATTGACCGCCGAGGCTTGGCGGGACGGATACAGCGTGGCGAGAAAGCTCACCAAGACAGCGGCGGTTACCACGAGCACAAAGTTGAGCGGCTCGATGGTAAACGGCACGTGAGAAATCTGGTACACTTCGAGATCCAGCCGAATGAATCGATAGTGGTCTGCTACCGTGGCCAGGGCGTATCCCCCCACCGCGCCGACAGCGGTGCCCATGCATCCAATGATGAGCCCTTGAAGCATAAAGATTCGGGTGATGCCGGCCCGGCTCGCCCCGATCGTCTTGAGGATGGCGATATCGCGACTCTTTTCCATCACCAACAAGATCAACGACGCCACGATGTTCAGTGCCGCCACCATGACGATCAAACCGATGGTGATCGAAACCGCCATCTTCTCCAGCCAGAGCGCTGAAAACAGTGACTCGTTCATCTCGGTCCAATCCAAGGTGACATAGTCTCGTCCCAACGCGCTCTCGATCGTGGTCGCGACCTCTGGCGCCGCGTAGATGTCGTCGGTCCGGAGCTCCATCATTTGCACCTGGTCCTGTCCCACCAGCCGCTTGGCCGCCTCCAGCGTCACGAATCCAAACGTCTTGTCATATTCATAGAGCCCGAGACGAAAGATCCCGACCACTTCGAATCGCCGACGGCGGGGAATCATCCCCATGGGTGAGAGCGCACCATTGAGCGTGACCAGCGTGACCTGGTCTCCGACAAACGCACCGAGGTCTTTGGCCACTCCTTCACCGATGACGATCCCGGGGGCCGGACCGGTGACGGTGCTCAGGTCGGTCAAGCTACCGTGAGTCATCGACGTCGCAACTTCCGAAACATCCGCCTCGAGCGCGGGATCGATCCCTCTGATCGTCAAGAATGCCTCTCCTTGACGGCTTGAAGCGAGCGCCTTGCCAATGATTGATGGCGTCGCTGAAGACACACCGGGGAGAGCAGTCATGAGTCCGGCTTCGCGTTGATAGTCCTGGTATCCTCCACCGCCCAGCTTCCAGACATACACGTGAGCCGACGAGCCCAGAATCCGGTCCCGCATCTCCTCCTGGAGACCGGTCATCAGGGCGAGCGCCACAATCGTGGCCATGACGCCAACGCTCAGGCCAATGGTCGAAATGACAGAGATGAGCGACACAAACGCTTGCTTGCGCCGCGCGACCAAATAGCGAACCGCGACGTAGACCTCATACGGGGCATTCATTCGTCAGGCTGCATTCTAGTCGGCGGGACTACACCGCTGGACCGCATCTGAGGAAACAAGATCACGTCGCGGATCGATTGGCTGTTTGTCAACAGCATGACCAAACGGTCGATCCCCACTCCCTCTCCACCGGTCGGTGGCAATCCATACTCCAACGCCCGGATGTAGTCCTCGTCCATCACGTGCGCTTCGACGTCGCCGCCTTGACGCGCGTCACGCTGCATCTCGAACCGCCGCCGTTGCTCCGCCGGGTCGTTGAGCTCGCTAAACGCATTGGCCACTTCCATCCCGCCGATATAGAGCTCAAAGCGCTCGACCGTCTCTGGGTCGTCGGCGCGCTGCTTGGACAACGGCGACACTTCGGTCGGAAAGTCGTAGACAAACGTGGGCTGGATCAAATCGCCCTCACACAGCGCTTCGAACAGCTCCATTGTCGCTTTGCCACACCCCGCTCCCGGCGGCACGGGGACGGACAGCGCGGTCGCGATCGCTTCGATCGCCGTGCGGTCGCGGAGCTCCGTCTCTGCGACCGTTCGACCCAAGCGGTGACCCGCCGCGGCACATACCGCCTCCCGCAGAGGCACACGGCGGTATGGACCGCGAAACGACAGCGTGTGCTCTCCGAATGGAGCCTCGAGCGTCTCGCTCTCAACGACATCCGCCGCAAGCGCGGCGAGGAGTTCCTCCGTGACATCCATGAGCGCTTCGTAGTCGCTGTGGGCTTCGTAGAACTCCAACATCGTGAACTCGGGGTTGTGTTGGGTGGAAATCCCTTCGTTCCTAAAATTCCGATTGATCTCGTAGACCCGATCAATCCCCCCGACGACGAGCCGTTTCAGATAGAGCTCGGGCGCAATCCGAAGATAGAGATCAGTGTCCAGTGCGTTGTGATGCGTGACAAACGGTCGGGCGAGTGCGCCACCGGCGATCGGATGCATCATGGGCGTCTCGACCTCGAGATGTCCCCTGGCATCCAGAAACCGTCGAATGCCGGAGATCACCCGGCTCCGAGTGACAAACACTCGCCGGGCGGTCGGATTGACAATCAAGTCGAGATACCGCTGCCGATAGCGCGTTTCGACATCGGTCAGCCCGTGCCATTTTTCCGGAAGTGGCAAGAGGCACTTCGACAAGAACTCGAGCGCATCTGCCCAGACCGTCAGCTCATTGGTTCGCGTGCGAAACAAACGGCCGGCGGCACCGATCTGGTCACCCACGTCGAGGAGACGAAAGACCTGAAACGCGAGCTCCGACACGGAGTCTTTCCGTATATAGACCTGAATCTTTGACCGGCCGTCAGAAATCACCAGGAAATTTGCTTTCCCAAAATTTCGAATCGCGAGAATGCGGCCAGCCACCCGTGTCTGCACGGGGCCTGCGTCGAGAACCTCCCCGGTGGAGCCCGTGTGTGCGTCGACGAGCTGAGAGACCGAATCAGAGTAGTCAAAAGAGCGCGGATACGGCTCGACGCCGAGCCCACGCAGCTTGTCTAGGTTTTCCCGCCGCTGTTGGAGCTGATCGCTCGCACGTTCAGGCATGATGTCGTCGTCGGTTCAACGCGGGGCGTGCGCGTAGCGCCCTACCCGCTCGTGCGTGGCCCCTCTCCGTTCCGCGGTAGGTCGCCGCTCTGGAGCGAACGGCTAATACTATCGAGCACACCATTGACAAATCGCACGGTGTGGTCGCCGCCAAATGTCTTTCCCAGCTCGAGCGCTTCGTTGATCACGACCGCCGAGGGCGTCCCCGTATACAACAGCTCGTACACCGCCAAGCGCATGATCAACCGGTCGACCACCGCCATCCGCGAAAGACGCCAGTTGTCCGCGCTGGCTTCGAGCAGGGGGTCAATGGTGTCGAGATGACCCGTCGTTCCGACGACGAGCGCTTCCGCAAATGTCCGCCGAAGCTTCGGCCCAGGGTGACCGTCCCAATAGGACTCATTCGCCTCGTCAAGCGCTGCTTGGTCGATCCGACCGACCTCCCACTGATACAGCAATTGAAGAGCTGCCTCGCGGGCACGGTGTCGCTCGACACCAGTCTCGTCAGGCGTTGCCAGCGTCACCAGTGCACCGCCTACCCCAGGTCACGAATGGTCTGCGCCACTCGTACCGCAGCCATCGCGGCTTCCCGTCCTTTGTTGCCAGAGCCGGCCCCCGCCCGTGCCGCGGCCTCGTCGTAAGAATTTGTCGTCAGCACACCAAAGCTTATCGGCACGCCCGTCGCCTGAGACGCGGTCGTCAGTCCAGCCGCCACGGACGAGGCAATGTAATCAAAGTGAGGAGTCTCGCCTCGGATGACGCAACCCAGACACACGATGGCGTCGAACCGATCCGTCTCGGCGGCGCGACGGGCCACTACCGGCAGCTCGAACGCACCCGGCACGTTGATCACCGTGACGTGATCGTCTGATATGCCCATTTCAACCAGCGTCTCCTGCGCGCCCTGTGTCAACGAACCAGTAATGGACTCGTGGTATTCGGACACGACGATGGCCACGTGCAGCGCATCCGCATCAGCAACGACCGGAGCGGGAATCTGGGATGTCGACTTCACTGGCCCTCAAACCTAGCACGGCGCTTTTCGAGAAACGCGCGTGTCCCCTCCCGCATGTCATCGGTCGCCGATACCATGCCAAAGAGCGACGTTTCGAATTCGCACGCCTCACGCAAACTCATCTGCATGCCGCCTCTCACGGCATCCATGATGTACGCAACGGCCAGCGGGGGTTGGGCCGCGAGTTTCTTGGCGAGCGCAGCGGTTTCCGTCAGGAGATCGGCGGCCGGCACAACGCGGTTGACGAGCCCCAAGCGCCACGCCTCCGTGGCACCAATTGAATCGCCCGTCAGCATGAGCTCCAGAGCTCGACCTGGCCCGATCAGCCGCGGCAACCTCTGCGTGCCGCCATAACCAGGGATGAGGCCCAGCTTGACTTCCGGTTGGCCGAGTACGGCCGTCTCCGCCGCCAGCCGAAGCGTACAGGCCATAGCAATCTCGCAGCCGCCACCCAACGCGAACCCGTTTATGGCGGCGAGCACCGGTTTACGTGATCGCTCGATTCGGTCGCACACCGCGTGCCCACGTTCGGCAACGCGTCTGGCCGAGGTCGCGTTCATCTCGGACAATTCAGCGATATCGGCGCCAGCGATGAACGCCTTGTCGCCGGCTCCCGTCAAGATGATGACCCGCGTGGTGTCGTCACGAGCCAGCTCTGCCAGACAGTGGTCGAGCTCGTCGACCGTCGCCGCATTGAGGGCGTTGAGGACACGGGGACGATTCACGGTCACGGTCGCGACGGCGCCCGTCCGTTGGACCTCTACATGCTCCGATGTCACGGGCGGTCCCTTCGAGTGGTCATCGAACCCACTATAGCGCACGCCCAAATGGCAACTGTTCCGGTGATCGCACCGACGCTATCGGCGACGACGTCTGTCAGTGAGGGGTCTCGACCCGGAACAAAGGACTGATGCACTTCATCACCGACGCCGTAGAGGGTCGCTATGAGGACAGCAACGAGAGTGCTGGGAAATGTCACGCTCCCCAGGCGTCCCTGGGCTCGACCCCAGGCCACGAGCCCGCCCAGCACCGCATAGACGGCGAAATGGGCGTGATAATCCGCCACGCCAGAGGGAAAACTCGGAAGCGACACGGACGACGCGGCGAAGATGACGACCATCCATACGATGGCCGGCCCCCAGCCTGACAGCCACCCAGCAATGCGCCGTCGCTTTGCGCCGCTGGGAAACCCGCGGGCGGCACGCTCCATCTCGTGTCGTCGACTCATCCCACGCGGCGGCGTGGCGTGGCGGCAGGGTGGACGCTCCGTGCTCCTACCGCTCGCGCGTGCCGGCTGGGTCTCTGGCCATCGACACCGAGCACGGGGCTCTTACTCGCGTCCGGAGGAACGGCCTGATTACACCGCTCACTCCCAGGCCGGTTCACAGCGGCAACCCGTACATCAACCAACCCAACACGATCCCCGCGCCGACGAACCCGGCGAACAGTGTACCGCCAAATCGGACCTGCTCGGGTGGGTCATCCCGCATGAGTAACGCGAATACCAGCGATACAAATCCTGCGAAAAGCGCCATGAGCCCGACGTGGCTGGTCATTTCCGTCCCATCGCAATGTCGTAGGCGTCGAGGACGACGAGTGAGTTCAAAAGCCCGGCCACGACAAGAAAGGTGTTCCCAAACTCGTAGGTCCCGGCCACGATGTTGCCCGCGCCCCATCCCAGAATGCGCGCGACCAGAAAGGGTAGCCCCATTCCCATACTCGCCAGCGCGGCCAATGAGGCCAGCGGCTCAGAGAGATCGATGGAAAAGATCTGACCCTGCAGCCACATGCCACACCCATACATGAGCGGGAGGGCGGCCAGCAGCAGGCCACCGGTGCGCAGCCGCCCCATCCACAAATGACCGGCTCCCGGAAGGAACCAGGCCGCCGCGCACACAAGCGCCACGGGATACTGCGGACGAGGCGGAGGAGTGGTGACGTGTCGTCGGGCCATGAAGTCTATCTTTGTGTCGGTTGAATCACGCCGGCTCGCTTCGGCACCCAGACCGCTAGCCCGACCGCCGCGGCGACCGAGAAGCCCAGGGGTATCGCCGCCACCGCCCGCACCATATTTGAAGGAGACAGTAGCCCGAAGAACTCGGCGCCCCACGTGACACCGGTTGGGAGTGCCGCCACCGCGAGCGCGATCTGGACACCTCGCCAGCGCTCAGGCGCTCCGGCAACGGCGAATCCAGATGTCCTTCGCCGAGACCCGGCCCGGGTTCCCAGAACCCACGCCGCCCCAAATGGGGCCGCAAGATACAAACCGGCGCATCGAGCACACACCGGGAGCTGAGTCCCTCGGAGATAAAACGAACGAGTTGGTTGCTGGTGACAGATGACGCTACCCGCGAGATATGTCGCGGTCGCGACCACCGTCCGATAGCCGCTGCGCGGCGTGTCATGCCCTTGCGCCGCGAACGCGACTGGCACACCCACGACGAGTAGCGCCCACGCGGTTGCCAATCCCAGCGCGCCAACAGCGCCACGTCGTGTCTCAGAGGGCATCAAAATGAGTCAAACGTTTAAACTCGCCAAAGCGCGCCTGGACCTCCGACTCCTTCAGTCTCAAAAGGCGGTCGAGACCAAATTCCTCTACGGCGTACGACGCGACGGTGCTCCCCGCAATGATAGCTTGCGCTACCGCGGTATCGGACAGTCGGCCACACTTCGCAAGGTGGCCCATAAATCCACCTGCGAAAGTGTCTCCCGCTCCGGTGGGGTCACGGACCGTTTCCAGCGGTAGGGCGGGCACGGCGAAAAACTCGTCGCCACGGGTCGTGAGGACCCCATGCTCTCCACGCTTTATGACGACCCGGCTTGGCCCCATCGCGCGAATCGATTTCGCGGCTTTGACCAAATTGGCCTCGCCGCTCAACTGACGCGCCTCTTCGTCGTTGATGACCAGTACATCGACGCGTGCCAGGACACGAGCCAACTCCGCCGGGGTCCCGTCGATCCAGTAGTTCATCGTGTCCAGCGCCACGAACTCTGGGTCAGAGACCTGGTCGAGAACCTCGAGCTGTAGCGATGGATGGATGTTTGCGAGAAAGACATACCGGCTATCGCGAAAAGCTTCCGGGATCGTGGGTCGAAACGCCTCGAATACGTTTAGGTGTGTATAGATCGTCTCCCGCGTGCTCAGATCCGCGCTGTACTCGCCGCGCCACCGGAACGTTTCACCCGCCACGCGTTGCAGTCCCGCCATGTCAATCTGGCGGTCCCTGAAGGGCAGCAAATGCTCGTCGCTAAAGTCTTCACCGACGACCCCGACCAGACGGACGCCAGCAAAAAACGATGCGGCGATACTGAAGTATGTGGCTGCCCCCGCGACAACACGAGATACCTCGCCAAACGGGGTCTTCACAGAATCAAATGCCACCGAACCTACGGTCAGTATGGGTCGCACAATGCGAGATCCTTGCAAGAGAAACGGGTTACAGGTACTTGTCGAGAATTGGAGCGAGCTCTACCCGCGTTTGGGCCGGGATAACGTCGGGGCGCGTGATGATCGCGCTCGCGAGCGCAACGGCACATTCGCAGGTCCGGTCAACCGGCAACTTGGCAACAGCCTCGCGAATGACTCGCTTGGCCGTGCCGACGTTGCGGGTCACATTCCCTACGATCATATCGATTGTGACCGTATCGTGGTCGGGGTGCCAGCAGTCGTAGTCCGTAACCAACGCGAGCGTCGTGTAGCAAATCTCGGCCTCTCGAGCCAGTTTGGCCTCTTGCAGGTTGGTCATCCCTATCACGTCCATCTGCCAAGACCGATACATCCTCGACTCGGCCAACGTTGAAAACTGAGGCCCTTCCATACAGACGTAGGTGCCCCCACGATGGACCGTGGCACCCACCCCTTCCGCGGCATCCGCGACGAGTCTCCCGAGCGTGGCGCACACGGGGTGCGCAAAGGTAATGTGCCCGACCACACCGCGACCAAAAAACGTGCTGACCCGACCACGCGTACGGTCAAAGAACTGGTCCGGCACAACGATATCGAGTGGCCGATACTGCTCTTGCAAACTTCCCACAGCGCTCGCCGACAGAATCCACTCGACCCCCAACTTCTTGAATCCGTAGATGTTCGCCCGAAAATTCAGCTCGGACGGCAATATCTGATGACCGACGCCGTGCCGCGCGAGAAATGCGATCGACTGACCATCGAGTGTCCCGACGACATACGCGGCGGATGGATCCCCGAATGGTGTTGTCAAGGCGACCTCTTCCCGGTCGACCAATTCATCCATGTCGTAGAGGCCGCTGCCCCCCAGCACGCCGATCCGAATCGGGTCACGCGGGCTCACGATGACTCCTCCTTGAGCTCGACCAACACTCCGTGGGCGCTGGACGGGTGGACAAAAGCCACCTGTGCCCCTTCGGCGCCAAGCCGCGGGGCCTCATCAATCAAACGAACACCGCGCGCCTTGAGTTCGGTCAGCGCCGTGGCGAGGTTCTCGACTCGCAGAGTAATGTGGTGCAGACCGGGTCCGCGACGCGTAACAAAGCGCGCAATCGGTGAATCGTCGGTGGTCGCCTCCAGTAGCTCTAGCGCCACCCCCGGCGCGTCGCCCACCGGGACAAAGTGGGCGCGAACTCCTTGTGACGCCACGGTCTCCACCGTGTCGACCTCGAGTCCAAGGGCATCGCGATAAAACGCGAGCGCCGCCTCCAAATCGCCAACCGCGATACCGACGTGGTCCAGCATGGCTTTCATCCGAGTTGCTCCATGACTTGAATGGCGGCGGAATACGGATCGACCTGTCTCGTGGCAATCCGCTCCACCGCGTCGTCGAACGCGTGCGTGGCGTGAGGCCGCGCTCGCATCCGCTCGAGAAACTGCTCTGTCAACGCTTGGTGCAACCGCACGCCGGCGCGGATGCGGAGTCGGTGTAGACGGCGGTCCGCCGTCCCGACAAACGCCGCGACGGCGCGGTAGACCTCGGTGATGTTCTTACCGGTCGCGGCCTCGGTCTTGAACACGGCCGGATACATGCCGTCCTCGCGATCTTCCAGCTGCAGCGTCGACCGAATCTCTGCGACGGCCCGTTCCGCACCCGGTCGGTCCGCCTTGTTGACGACGAAGATATCTCCGATCTCCATAACGCCCGCCTTGAGAGCCTGCACGTCATCGCCGGTCCCGGGCATCGTCACCACCAGCGAGACATCTGCGGTCCGGGCGATGTCGACTTCGCCCTGCCCGACACCGACGGTCTCGATGAGGACCACGTCAGCCCCGGATGCGGCCACCACCACCGCTGCGTCCGCGGTCGCGTAGGCGAGACCACCCAGATGGCCGCGGGTCGCCATGCTCCGGAGATAGACACCCGTATCGCCACTATGTGTCTGCATCCGAATCCGGTCGCCGAGAATCGCGCCACCGCTAAACGGGCTGGTGGGGTCAATAGCCAGAATCGCCACTCGACACCGCTCGCGGCGCCACTCGGATGCGAGTCGGTCAACCAGCGTACTTTTGCCGACACCCGGCGCCCCGGTAATGCCGACCACCCGCGCCCGCTCGGTGTGAGGGAACAGCTCCGCGACCATCGCTCTGGCCTCCGGACCACCAGCCTCGACCACGGAGATCGCACGGGCAACGGCTCGTGTCTCACCGGCGAGCACGCCCGCCGCCATGGACTCAGTGCGCACGCTCACCCATGTATTGCCTGGCGATGACCAGACGCTGAATTTCGCTTGTTCCCTCACCGATGGTTAGGAGCTTGACGTCGCGAAAGAACTTCTCCGCCGGGTAGTCTTTGACAAAGCCGTAGCCGCCATGAATCTGGACACACTCCTCTGCCGCCCGTACGGCCACCTCGCTTGCGTAGAGTTTGGCCATCGACGACTCCCTCGTTGTCGCCCGACCTTCATCCTTGAGACACGCAGCCCGATAGGTCAGTAGCCGCGCACTCTCGATCCGGGTGGCCAGGTCGGCGAGTTTCCACTGTGTCGCCTGAAATGACGCGATCGGCTGGCCAAACTGTTCGCGCTCCATCGCGTAGTGGCGCGCGGCTTCAAACGCTCCCTGGGCGAGACCCACCGACAACGCGGCAATGCCAATGCGCCCGGCATCGAGTACCTGGAGCGCATTGACAAATCCTTGCCCCTCGCGACCCACGAGCCGGTCGGTCGCCACCCGACAGGACTCGAACCGTAGCTCAGCGGTGTCACTCGCTCGCATCCCGAGTTTGTTTTCTTTTCGTCCCACGACCAGACCGGGTGTCCCCTGATCGACGGCAAACGCGGAGATTCCTCGATGCCCCGCTGCTCGGTCTGTGACCGCCATCGTCACGACCACTCCGGCCACGCTCCCATGCGTGGTGAAGGTCTTGACCCCGTCCAGAATCCATCCATCAGTGACCCGTCTCGCCACTGTGCGGGTTGCCCCGGCATCGCTCCCCGCGCCGGGTTCAGTCAACGCCCATGCACCAAACATCTCGCCCTTGGCGAGTGGTGCCAAGAACGACAGCCGCTGCGTGTCTGAACCAAACATCAGCAGGTGCGCCGCGCTCAGGCCGTTGTGAGCGGCCACGGACAGCGCGACGGAGGGGTCAACGCGAGCGAGTTCCTCGATACAGATGCAATACTCGACCGCAGACATCTCGGCACCGCCGTATTTGGCCGGCACTTGAATCCCGAGCAGGCCCAGCGCGGCCAGCCCTGGCCGTAGCTCGCTCGGGAATCGTTGCGCCTCGTCCCACTGCATGACATGGGGCGCAATCTCACGCTCGGCAAACTCCCGAACGGCATGGCGCACTGTTTGGTGGGTCTCGGTGGGGCGCGGGTCCATGCGCGGCTGAGACTGTATCACTTCCATCCCGGCTTGACACGTTGTGACCGAGACCGCACCATGTCTCTCGTGCCGCGGTCCGTCTCTCGCTATCGGCTACTCAGGGGAGGGCTCCTCCTCGTCGTCGCTATGTGCGTGACCCGACCGGCAGTCGCGGACCTGACGGTTTTCGCCGGCTCGACGAGCTCCCCCGCGCGCCGACCCGCCTTTGGGGCCGCCCTTGGCCTTAGTCTCGCGATCTTGGGCGTGGAAGTGGAGTACTCGGCCACGCGCGAGAGCGTAGACACCGGGGCGCCGGCACTGACCACCGGTTCGTTCAACCTGCTGCTCCAGACGCCAGGGATCGGGCGGTTCCAGTTCTATGGGACGACGGGAGCCGGCGTCTACCAGACTCGTCGACTCGGCGCACGAAACCTCGGCGTCATCACCAACGTGGGCGGCGGGGTAAAGCTGGCGATAGGGGGGCCCGTGCGGGTTCGAATTGACTATCGAATCTCTAAGCTTGGCGGAGAAGCACTCGGGTCTGCGCCGCGACGCCTCTACGCCGGGCTCAATCTCGCGTTCTAGTAGACGGTCGCAGGTGGGATGCCTCGCCTGGGACCGAATGCAAGACACTACCGTTCTGGGAAACTGGCCCGGGCGAAGATTTCAGGGGGACACGCCTATCGACTCAGTCCACGTCCCGACGTCTTCTCAAGAATCGGACTGGACAAGCGCGTGCGCCGGGTCTGTCGATCCGACGATCCGTGATTTATCGGCCCGCCTCCCCCCGTCCCTCGTACACTCTAGGCGATCACCCCCAAGCGTCTGGGTTGGCGCCTGGTCCGTCGATAGGCGACGGTGGGCAGCAGTCTGGGGCCCGCGGTGAACAACGCGCGAGGGTGACCACACGCGTTGTTCACCGCGAGCGCGCCGCGAATGCATCGTGCCCGGCGACGGGGCCGCCACTCCGACCGCCACGCATCGCGCGGCAGCGCGATGGCTGACTAAAAGTCCGCAACGAGGTCAAGATTGACCATCACCTGACCGCCCGCAAACGACTCGCTGAACTGCTCGTAGAGCCCCTGGACTTCAGCCGGGAAGGCCTCGTTCAGGATCGCGGACACCGCATAATCAGCGCCGGACACCGTGGGGTCGATAAACCAGACGTAGAGCACGCTGCCACCCTGGCCCGGCTCCTGCGCCCTGTATACCTTCCACCCCTCGCCTTGCTGATTCCGCTGGGCGTTGTCGCTCGTCTGCAACGCTTCACCCAGCTTGCCCATCACCGCCTCGAATTGAGCGGTCGAATCGGCCTTGACGTAATTGAGCATCAAGCCCGCACCGCCACCAAACGTGCGTCCGGCCTGGGCCTCGGCGTCGTTCGTGGACAGCGTCATACCCAACCCCACACCGGTGACCAACGCGGTCACGACGGCGCATCCGACCCATACGTATGGGCGTCCGGACCGCAAAATATGAAACGAGCGCATGTTCTGAACCTCCTTCAAACGGCCTTCCGACGACTTCTTCAAAAGCACTCTTACGTTACAACAAACGCGTACCATATCGTAAATCACCGTTCAGACAAAAATTTTCATCACCTCGTTTGCGAGAAGCATCCCCGCTCGGGTGAGCCGAAGCCGTCCTCCAGCGTGAACAACAAGCCGAGCCTCGAGAAACGGCGCGAGCGCCTCGTCATAGCGTGTCATCACGTCGACACCGTAAGCGATACGAATGGCCTCTAGGTCAAGGCCATCGGTGAGCCGGAGCCCCGTGAACAACATGTCGCCAACCCGCTCTTCGGTTGAAAGCACGTGGTGCTCGGCCATCGGGGAACCACCCGTCGTCACCTGGTTGATGTAGCGACCGGTATCGCCGACGTTCCGCCACCGACCATCATGGCGCGTGGAGTGGGCACCGCAGCCAAAACCGAGCCACTCGCCATCTTGCCAATACTTGAGGTTGTGACGACATTGGTGAGAAGACCGCGCGACGTTGGAGATCTCATACTGCTGATAGCCGGAGGACTCCAGAACATCTAGCGCTTCTTCGTACATCTCTGCCGCGTCATCGTCAGGCGCCATCGACCACCCTGCGCGGGCCATGTCCTCGCGCAGGGGAGCGTTCGGGTAAAGCTCGAGCAGATACAATGACGCGTGATCCAACTCCAACGCGAGCAGCTCGTCGACGGTCGTCCGACACTGATCGCGCGTCTGGGCAGGTAGCCAGAGCATGATGTCGACGCTCATATTTCCGCACCCGGCCGCTCGGAGCTGCCCGACCGCCTGAATTGCCCGAACGGCCGAGTGACGTCTCCCCAGCCGCGTGAGCTCTTCATCACGAAGCGACTGGACGCCGAGGCTAAACCGGGTGACCCCGGCGCTAAGCCATCCCTCGGCACGCGTCGGCGTCACCGTCTCCGGGTTGACCTCAAAGCTCACCTCGGTATCGCCATGGCAGTCAAAGGCCGAGCGACAGGCCTGGATGAGGCTCGCGACGTCATCTGGCGCGAGAATGGACGGTGTGCCCCCTCCAAAGTAGATCGAGTCGACGGGAGTTCCGTCGCCGGCTCTGCCGATCTCCGTTTCGAGAGCCTGTATGTAGCGGCGCTCCAGACGGGGCTCACGCAGACCGCGATTGAAATTGCAGTAGTTGCAAATTGAGTCGCAGAACGGAATGTGGAGGTAGAGACCAAGCGGTCCACGCGCGACACTAGCTACTGACTTTTCCACCGGACCACCCCAGGTCGAGCTGCCCGTCTTTCTCGCGAAGCTGGGCTCGAGCACGCGCTGCCGCGCGCTTTGGCAGTCGGCGGCGAGGTTGCGCCTTTTGGTCTCGCCAGCGACGCCGCATGTCCTCACCGCTCGGCGGATACTCGAAGTCACGATAGTCTGGCCCCGAGTACTCCAAGAACTCGCACATCTCGCGCAACCGCGAGTGCATGCGAAAGCCCACCCGCTCGCGCAGCGAGTCCAACCTCGACTCTGAGTCGTTGGTGTCCGGAACGTCTTCGTAGTTCGTCGTAAAAATCGTCGCTTTGCGATCGTTGTATCGCGTGTTGACCACCAGATTCATTGTCTCTTCGACCCAATCGGTCGGTCGCTCGGCTCCGAGATCGTCGAGGACCAGCAGGTCAGCCTTCATCACGCGACCGAGTATGTCCGCCTCTGACACTCGGGTCACCGGGTTGTATGTACTGCGAATCGTATTGAGCAACGATCGAGTATCGAAATACAGTGCGCGCCCGCCCTTTTTCAAGGTCACCTCTCGCAAGACCGCGACCGCAAGATGGGTTTTTCCGATCCCGGGCGGACCAATCAACAGCAGGCCCTTGCTCACCACCGGAAACGCCGAGACGAACTCGCGGGCACGGGCGACCGCCCGCAAGAACGGCTCGTTGGGATACGTGACAAACGAGTCAAAATCGCACGAGCGATACCGCGTCGGAATCTGAGCCTCGTCTAAGAGCACGAGAGCCATTTTTTCCCGCCAACACGCGCACCGCTCGACCCGTCGAATGCCCTGGACCTCTTCGGTGCTCCACCCTGTCCCACGACAGCTTGGACACGTCATCGCCGTTGAGGATACTCCGAGTGGCCGCAATCACCGAGACGCGATGTTGGGGGGCGTGTCGCAAAGAAGGTTGGCCACGCTTGGACCGGCGCCGAGAAAAATAACGGCGGTGCCCTAGCCTGTTGTTTTGGGGTTCGGGGGCGTCGATGCGCGGCTCATCCCGTCGGCCACCGACCTCGCCGGCTCAACAAGAGGTCGCCCGGTCTTGACCAGTGCCGTGCTCAATCGCTGCTCCCAGTCCCTGTCGTCCACCCCACCGCCTTCTCGAGCCATTTGTCGCTTGACATAGACGACAAACTCGCCCACTTCTCGCTGCATTTGATCCATCTTGTGACGCATGTTCAGGATAATTTCTACCCCGGCCAAGTTGACCCCAAGATCCCGAGTCAACGACAAAATGGTCTCGAGCCGGTCCAGGTCGGCCTGGGTATACACCCGGGTGTTGCCGTCGGTCCGTGACGGCTTGAGCAAACCTTCCCGCTCGTAGAGTCTGAGTGTCTGGGGATGAATGTCATACCGTTGCGCCACCGCGCTGATCATGGAGTAGGCCTTGCCGGTTTGTTTCGCACCCATGAGTTTCACTCTGCAAACAAGTTCCGCCGCACGTTCCCTGGGTCGAGGCGACCCAATTCTTGCAACAGCTCTTTGGTCCGGGCATCGCTGACCCGAGGGAGCGCGAGTGTCACCGTGATAACGAGGTCTCCCCGCTCGCCGGTACGGGGTGACGGAGCGCCCTGGCCAGTGAGTCGAAGACTTTGCCCCGCCTGGGTCCCCGCAGGGACTTTCAGACGAGCGGCACCATCTGGCGTCGGTATTTCGATTGTTGCGCCGAGGGCGGCTTCGTGGACTGCTAGCGGGACCGTCAGGAGGAGGTCATCTCCGTCCCGCGAAAAGACCCGATGGGGCGCCACGCGCGCGACGATATACAGATCACCTCTCTCGCCACCGCGCCGTCCGGCGTTTCCCTGACCGGCAATTCGCATCCGAGCACGATCCGATACGCCGGCGGGCACCTGAATCGTGATGACATCGGTGCGTGACGACACTCCCGACGCGCCGCACTGAGAGCAGGGTTGTCGTCGTTGTCGACCGCCGCCGCCACACTGGTCACACGGCTTCGAAAACACCATGTGGCCTCGTCGCCAGCGAGTCGTCCCCAGCCCTTGACAGTGTGTGCACGCGGTTTCGCGAGCCCGACGGAGACCGGTCCCACCGCACGGCTCGCACGGATTCAATCGTGTGACCGACAGCTGGTGTTCAGTGCCCCGGAGCGCTTCGTCAAATGCCAGCTCCACATCGCCGACCAGGTCACCGCCTTTCGCAGTCGCCGCCCCTCGCTTGGGGCTGGGCAGCACGTCTCCAAAGAGCTCGTCAAAGGTGGCTGACGCACCTGAGACCGGCGTCGAAAAATCAAACCCGTGAAACTCTACCGATCTCGGGGCCCCGCCGCGATTGACCTCGCCGTGAGAGTCATAGGCGAGACGAAGGTCCGGGTCGAAGAGCGTCTCGTATGCCTGTGTGGCCTGCCTATAGAAAGCGGCGGCCTCACGGTCGCCGGGATTGAGATCGGGATGAAAACGTCGGGCAAGTCGGGTATAGGCCCGCTTCAGGTCCTTTCTCGTCGCGCCGCGCTCAACACCGAGGATCACGTAAAAGTCCATCGCATCTGACCGTCTATCCCGAGATCGAGCTCGTCACCCTCATCCACGAACCTCTGGGTTGTGGCTGGGATTCGTCGCCACCAGCGGCGTTATCGATTGCGTACGGTAGGCCCCGCAGTACGCGCTCCTCTCTCCGGCCAGGCACGACGAGGCCCAGCCACAATCCAGAAGGCTCGCGTGGGAAGAGCCACTAGGACTTCTCGTCCTCCACCACCTCGGCGTCAATGACGTCGCCCTCTGGCGCCGCCCCGGCTCCTGACGGTGCCCCTTCAGGTCCAGACGTCCCTCCGGCGGCGCCTGCGGCCTCCGCGGGCTTGTAGAGCTCCTCGGCGGCCTTGCCCTGGGCAGTGTTTAGCTGTTCAATCGCCGCCTCTATGGCCGCCGTGTCTTCGCCCTCGATCGCTTTCTTCAGCGCGTCGATCGCCGACTCCACCGGCGCTTTGGTGTCCGCCGAGAGTTTGTCGCCGGAATCCTTGAGCATGCGCTCCGCGGCATACACGACCTGGTCGGCACGGTTCCGTGTTTCGACCGCCTCTTTTTTCGCCTTGTCCTCGTCGGCGTTCGCCTCGGCCTCTTTCATCATGGCATCGACTTCGTCCTTGCTGAGACCGCTCGACGCCGTAATCGTGATTTTTTGCTCTTTGCCGGTACCGAGGTCCTTTGCCGACACATTGACGATGCCGTTGGCGTCGATATCGAATGTCACCTCGACCTGAGGCACGCCGCGGGGCGCTGACGGTATCCCGACGAGATGGAACTTCCCAAGCGTCCGATTGCCGGCCGCCATCGGCCGCTCGCCCTGCAGGACATGGACTTCAACGCTGGTTTGATTGTCGGCGGCCGTCGAAAACGTCTCACTCTTCCGCGTGGGAATTGTCGTGTTACGCGGGAGCAACGTGGTCATCACGCTGCCGAGCGTCTCAATCCCCAGCGACAACGGTGTGACATCAAGTAGCAGCAGGTCTTTGACTTCGCCAGACAACACGCCGGCCTGAACCGCTGCGCCCACCGCCACGACTTCATCAGGATTGACGCCTCGATGGGGATCCTTCCCAAAAAGCTCCTTGACGAGCTCTTGCACCTTCGGCACCCGCGTCGACCCCCCGACCAGCACGACCTCGTCAATCTGCGACGGGTCGAGACCTGAGTCCGCAAGGGCTTGCTTCGCGGGACCGATCGTTCTGGTCAGCAGGTCTTCTACGAGCTGCTCGAATTTGGCGCGGGTGAGTTTCTGCTGTAGGTGTTTGGGACCGGATTGGTCGGCCGTGATAAACGGCAGATTGATATCTGTTTCCATCACGGTCGAGAGCTCCATTTTTGCTTTCTCGGCCGCTTCCTTGAGGCGCTGGAGCGCCATCCGATCCTTACTGAGGTCAATGCCTTCATCCCGCTGGAACGAGGCGACAATCCAGTCGATGATGCGCTGGTCGAGATTGTCGCCACCCAGGTGCGTGTCCCCATTCGTGGCTTTGACCTCGACGACGCCTTCTCCGACCTCCAAGATCGACACGTCAAAGGTGCCGCCGCCAAAGTCAAACACCGCGATGGTCTCGTCCTTTTTCTTGTCGAGCCCATATGCCAATGCCGCCGCCGTGGGTTCATTGACAATCCGCATCACCTCGAGCCCAGCGATTTGTCCGGCGTCTTTTGTGGCTTGGCGCTGCGCGTCGTTGAAATACGCCGGCACCGTGATGACCGCCTTGTCGATGCTCTCCCCGAGGTAGGCCTCGGCGGCCTGTTTGAGCTTCTGCAAAATCATCGCGGAAATCTGCGGAGGGGAGTACTCGGTGCCGTCGGCATCTATCCGCGCGTCACCGTTGCTCGCCTTGACAACGTGGTAGGGCACCATTTTCATCTCTTCCGAGACTTCGTCGTGGCGACGCCCCATGAAACGCTTGATCGAGAAGATGGTGTTCTCTGGGTTCGTCACGGCCTGACGTTTCGCAACCTGGCCCGCCAACCGTTCGTCTCCCTTGGCAAAAGCCACGACGGAGGGAGTCACGCGGCCACCCTCTGGGTTGGTAATAACGGCCGGCTCACTCCCTTCAATTACTGCCACAACGGAGTTCGTCGTACCCAGATCTATTCCAATAATCTTGCTCATAGCGCAGTTCCTCGTTCACGTGTTTGGCAATATCTACGATGAAACGAAGTATAAAATATGAGTTTGTTATTGTCAATTTATATAACTACGACGACGCTATGGTACGCTGCTCTCATTAGTGTCAGGCGTGCTCCTTGCGTGCAACGCACTCTCTATGGCGAGTCCGAAATCCAAGAAATCAGATTGTGATAGGAGCATCCTATGTTGGGACGTAGTTAACTCTTCCGTGGGACAGTCCACTAGAATAGGGTGGCAATCTTCCCAGTCCGATACGTCTTATATGCTGCACACACCCACGCCGTCCGTCGTTCCACCTGCCAGAACGAAAACAAGACCGGGGACGCCTCAAACGCGGGTCCCGAATCAGCTCGTGCGACGCGCGACGGTGCTCACCGTGTTGGCGGTCGCGGGGCTTCTCGGCACCGTAGGCGGGGTGCTATTCGCATACTCGACGGATCTGCCCGCCATCTCGGGGCTCGATAGCTATGCGCCCGAAACGATTACCCGCGTTCACGCCCGAGGTGGGGAGCTGATCGGCGAGTACGCGACGCAACGTCGCGTTGTGGTGGGATATGACGAAATCCCCGACGTGCTCCGTCATGCCATCATTTCTGCCGAAGACGGCGACTTCTTCAATCACGTCGGATTCAACATTCCGCGGGCGATCGCCACCCTGGTGAGCAACATCCGTAAGGGTGACCTGACAGCCGCCGGTGCCAGTACGCTGACCATGCAGCTCGCCCGGAATGTGACCTTGAGCGGTGAAACGTTGGGCCAGGAAAAGACGTGGCAGCGAAAGCTGCGCGAACTGTATTACACGATCCATATTGAGAAGAGATACACAAAGAGAGAAATATTTACGCTCTACGCCAACCAAATGTGGCTCGGTTCGACCCGCCACAGCGCCTACGGCGTTGAAGCGGCATCTCGGCTGTATTTCGGTAAGCCGGCGATAGAGCTCAAGCTGGGCGAGGCCGCCACGATCGCGGGCATCATCCAGACCCCGTCGCGGCAAAGCCCGCTCGTAAATATCGATTTGGCGCGCCAGAGGCGCGACTACGCCCTCGGGCGCATGGCCGCCGAGGGCTACATCACCGACGCGGAAGCAGTGGCCGCGATCGCGCAGCCCATTGTCCTCGCCGAGCGCACTGTCCGCAGCAATGACGTCGCCCCGTATTTCATCGAAGAAGTGCGGCAGCACCTCGAAAAAGAGTACGGCGTGGACAAGCTCTACGAACAGGGCCTCACCGTCCACACGACGCTGGATGCCAGACTGCAAGCCGTGGCGAACAAGGCCGTCGCCGACGGACTACGTGCTCACGACAAACGCCAAGGCTTCCGCAAGCCGGTTCGCAACGTCCTGGCCGAAGCCAAAGCGCAAGACCCAGAGGACACACGGAACAGCCAGGAAATCCTGGCCGCATTCGACCATAGCCGGTGGGTCTTTGCGATGAATCCGGGGGACGTGGTTCCAGCCGTCGTGACCAGTGTTGACCGAGAGTTGATGCATGTCCGATTTGGCCCATACGAGACGACAGTGGTGCCCAGGGGGCAACGTCTCCTGGAATCCGGCGCGGTCGTCGGCATCCGAGGCATCGGCCGCACGCCGGCCAACGAGCTGGTGGAACCCGGCGATCTGATTGAGGTCGCGATCACAACGCTCGAGACAGTGGACGCGGATGGCGACGACGTCGACGAGCCTCTCGTCGCCGCCGAACTCGACCAGGAGCCACTGGCCGAAGCAGCCCTTATTGCGATCGAGAACCGCACAGGCCGAATCCTCTCGATGGTGGGCGGCTTCGACTTTGATCGGAGCAAGTTCAACCGCGCCACGCAGGCCGAGCGCCAGCTCGGGTCGTTGTTCAAAGGCGTGCTCTACGCGGCGGCGATCGATCAAGGGTACACGACGACAACCATCGTTCCCGACGAGCGGGCGACATACGATGTCGGCCCAAACCAAGAGCCGTATTCACCCGAAAACTATGACCATAAATACGAAGGACCAATCACCCTTCGACGCGCCATCGAACAGTCCAAGAACGTCCCCGCCGTGTGGTTGATGAACGCCGTGGGACCGCAAACTGTCGTTGATTTCGCGCGCCAACTCGGCTTCAGGTCAAACATCCCACCGTTTCTGTCGGTGGCGTTGGGCTCGGCCGAATCGAATCTCATCGACGTGACAAGCGCCTACGCGGCGTTCCCAAACCGTGGCACTCGTATGATTCCGTATCAGATCGAACGTATTACCGACCGGGCCGGCAACGTCCTCGAAGAGGGCCGTCCGGTCCCCCAAGATGCGATTCGACCCGACACGGCATACATGATGGTGAGTCTCATGGAAGGGGTGGTCCAACGTGGCACCGGACGACGTGCCCTTCGCCTGGGCTGGCCGCTGGGCGGCAAGACCGGTACGATGGATGACTATACCGACGCATGGTTTGTCGGGTTTGACCCGGACATCACGGTCGGAGTCTGGGTCGGCTACGACGAAAAGAAGACACTCGGCGACGGCGAGCAAGGCTCCGCGGTCGCCCTACCGATCTGGCTTGACTACATGGCCGCGTATGTCGAAGGTCGGGAGCCCCCCCCTGGATTCGACACGCCCTCAAACATCGTCTTCGCAACCGTCAATGAAGCGACCGGAAAACCGGCCGCTCGATGGTCTGGCGCCACGATCCGAGAGGCCTTTATCGCCGGCACCGAGCCCGGCGCCCGATTCTAAGGCTCAGTCCCTTTCGCCGCTTTGTGCATGAGGAAACTCTTGATGAACCCATCGAGGTCACCGTCGAGCACCCGGTCGACATCTCCGACCTCCTGTTTCGTCCGGTGGTCTTTGACGAGGCGATACGGGTGCAGCACATAGCTGCGAATCTGACTCCCAAAATCGATCGCCCGCTTCTCGCCCCCAATCTTATCGAGCCGCTCTTGCTGCTCTGCCTGCAGACGGTCATACAGACGCGCGCGGAGTACCTTCATCGCCGCGTCGCGGTTGCGGTGCTGCGACCGCTCGTTCTGGCATGACACCACGATGTTGGTGGGAAGATGCGTAATCCGCACCGCCGAATCCGTCACATTGACATGCTGACCACCGGCCCCACTCGAGCGATAGGTATCGATCCGCAGATCTTTGTCCTCAATGTCGACTTGCACGTCATCGGGTAGTTCCGGCCACACAAACAGCGACGCAAAAGAGGTATGACGTCGCGCAGCCTGGTCGAACGGCGAAATCCGGACCAGGCGGTGCACGCCCGCCTCGGCGAGCAGAAGACCGTAGGCGTATTCACCAGCGACCGTCACCGTGGCTGCCTTGAGGCCCGCTTCGTCGCCGGGCTGAAAGTCGATAATCTCAGCCTTGAACTCGCGTCGTTCCACCCAGCGGAGATACATGCGGAGTAACATGTCCGCCCAGTCTTGCGACTCGGTCCCTCCGGCGCCGGGATGAATCGTCACGATGGCGTTGGAAATGTCATGCTCACCGCCTAGCGTCTTCTTGACCTCAGCGGTCTCGACCTCCGCGGCGAGACCGTCGAGCGCGACGCTCAACTCTTCAGCGACGCTTTCTCCCTGCCCGGCCCAATCGACCAAGACCTCAAGATCGTCGCTGCGCTGCTTGAGCGACCGAAAGAGCTCGAGGTCCTCCTCCAGCCGACGTCGACGCTGCATGACGCGTTGAGCTTCGGCGCTGTCGTTCCAGAAGTCAGGGGCCGCCGCTTGATGCTCGAGCCGGGCCACCTCGGCAGCAGAACTCTCTAGGTCAAAGATACCTCCGCAAGTCGGCCGCCCGCTTGGCGAGGTCTTGATAGCGGCGAATCTGTTCGTCCAGCTCCATCGTCACAGTGGTGGTCTCCAGATCTACGAGAGTTTTGACATCTGGGCCGCGCTCCGGGTCGTCACGCGCCATGGGCGGCGTCTCAGGGAAAACGTCAGTAGAAGCGCTGACAACGAACCGCACGTGAGCGCCGTCAGATCGCCCGTCCGGGCAAAGATGGTCGCATGCTCAAGCAACCTGACGTCGGCGACAATCAGCGCTTCCTCAAAAAGTGGCGACCGGTCCAGGACGCGCCCATACGGATCGATGACGGCGCTGATTCCGGTATTGGCCGCCCGGACCAGAAAGCGTCCTTGCTCGATCGCTCGGAGCGAGGCCATCTGCAAGTGCTGGTACGGCGCCGCCGTTCGTCCAAACCAGGCGTCATTGGTGACAGTCGTCAAGAGGTGGCTTCCTTCCACGGCCAGCTCCCGAACAAGACCAGGATAGATGATCTCGTAACAAATCGCCGTTCCCACCGCAGCGCCATCAAACGGAAGCGTGGTCGCGCGGTCTCCGGCGGAAAAGCCACCGACGTTTTGGACCAGGGGCGACACAAAGAACAGCAGGTCACTGAGCGGCACATACTCGCCCCACGGCACCAGATGCTGTTTCCGATAGACACCCGCCGTCTCGCCCTGGCGGTCGAGCATGACGACAGCGTTGTAATACCCAGCAGGCTCTGAGGGACGCAACGGCGACCGCGGCGCCACATCCGTTGTCCCGAACAAAAGGTGCACCTGGCGCTCGCGCGCAAGCGCCCTGATTTGCTCTGCCCGCCGGTCCGATTCGAACACAAACGGCGTCGATGCCTCTGGCCACACCACCAGGCTCGCCCCGGCGTCGGCCGCCATTTCTGTGAGGTCGAGATATCGACGCAAATTCCGCTGGGCGAGCTCGGGATCCCACTTTTCGTCCTGCAAGGTGTTGCCCTGCACAGCCGCCACACGGGTTGCCGTGCCGGACCGCAAGAGGTCACTGGCCGCCAGGCGCGCCATGCCAACGCCCACGCCGACGGCTACGACCCCGAGCGTCACTGCCAGGGGAAACCAGCGACGACGGCCAACCGCCACTGCCGCAAACGCCAAACTGCCGTTGACAAGGGCAACCAAGGCCGACAGACCCAGCACACCGGTGACGCTAGCCAACTGAGCCACTGGAAGCACCGCTGCCTGACTGTAACCCAAGAGTTCCCAAGGGAATCCGGTAAAAAGGTGAAGCCGGCCGAGCTCACTCGTGACCCAGAAGACCGGTGTCCATAGCATCGCGTGCGCGCCAAGTCGCTGGCCGACCGTCCACAGCGCGAGCGCGAACAGTGAGGGAAACAAAGCCAAGTATCCGACAAGCACGGCGTGGACGAGCCAAGCGACGGCGGTCGGAAGCCCCCCGAACGTGACCATGACCGCGGGAATCCAGTAGATCATCCCGCCGAAATGCACGAGACCGGTGACAAGGCCCAGTCGCCACGCCACAAACGCCGACGGGGCACGGCCCGTCGCCACAACCAAGGGCACCAATGCCACCCACGACAGCGCCGGATGGCCAACGGTCGGAAAGCTTAGGACCAGAAGCACGCCCGACAGCAGTGCATACACCAGAGCCGTGGGCATCGAGAGAAACGGTCGCGAAGATTCGCGCGCACTACCATTCATCCGTTACAGGCCACTAGCGGGTGATATAGGCGGCACTCATGCCCTCGCCAGTAGTCAACAGTTCACGCGCCCGGTCGGCCTCAGCCCGAGTGTGGTAGGGGCCTACTCGCACTCGATGAAACCGGACCGGGTCGTCTGGGAATGGGTCGAGGACAAATGCCGGGAATCCCTTGGAGCGAAGCTGAAGAGCGACCACCTCGGCGGATGACGCTCCTCGACTGGCGGAAACCTGGACCGCGTATCCCTGTCGAGGTATCTGGGATTCCGTCACCCTGGTCGAGGTGCGGGACGTATCACGGGTCTCACTAAGAGACGAGCTACGTCGATTCCGCGTGGCATCGCGACCCGGCCTTTCTCTGTCGGAGACGTTCAGCGTGCCGGCCCCAGCCGAGGAATCGATGTCGGAATCTGGGTCGAGCGCGACACCGACGCCAAAGTCCGGATCGATGTCGGGACCAGAGCCAACCTCGTCAGCGACACTCGGCGACGGACTCCGCGCGGCCAACGCCCCCTCTGCCTTCTCGCCCGCGCCCGTGGTGTTCGCGGTGGACAACGTACCGAGCAAGCGTTGCGGGTAGGTCAAATCGTCGCTAACCGCCGCGCCCGCGGAGGGGTTCGTACTCGGCGTCGTCAACGTGGCGGGTGGCAGCTTATAGATCGAGAACCCGTCTGTCGGCCCACTCGACTGGTCGGCCGCCGGCGTTCCGCGGCCGACCAAGACTCCGCAGAGAAAAACGACGACCGACACCACGGTCGCTGCCATGAACAGGAAGACAATCTGCTTACCGCGTTGAGGTGTGTCGCTGGCGGCTCTTGAGGCCATTCAGGGACTAGTCTGAAAATTGCGACCTATACGCGGGGCTACGAAGACTCGCTTGACCCGCCGCCAAGCTGCTTCACGAGGCCGCTCATAAGATCAATAGGCAGTGGAAATACCAAGGTCGAGTTCTTCTCACCAGCGATCTCGGTGGCGGTTTGCAGATAGCGCAGAGTTACTGCCAACGGCTCCTGCGCGATCACGCCGGCCGCTTCCGCGAGTTTCTTGGACGCCAGGAACTCGCCTTCAGCGTGAATGATCCTAGCACGCTTGTCACGCTCCGCCTCGGCCTGACGCGCCATCGCGCGCTGCATATCCGGTGGGAGATCGACATGCTTGACCTCGACCGCTGACACCTTGACGCCCCACGGGTCAGTCTGTGTATCAAGAATTTGCTGTAGCTCCTGGTTGAGGTTCTCTCTCTCGGACAGGAGTCCGTCCAGCTCGACCTGTCCCAGTATGCTCCGCAGCGTCGTTTGGGCCAACTGGGAGGTGGCGTAGTGAAAGTTTTCAACCTCGACGATCGCCCGCTGGGGGTCCATCACCCGGAAGTACACGACCGCATTCACCTTGACGGACACGTTGTCCTTGGTGATTACGTCCTGGGGGGGGACATCCATGACGACGGTTCTCAGACCGACGCGGACCAGCCGGTCAATCGGTGCAAAGACAAGAATGACCCCTGGTCCTTTCGGTCTCGGGTAGAGCTTGCCAAGCCGAAAAATCACCCCTCGTTCGTATTCGTTCAGGATCTTGATCGAGTTGACGAGATAGAGACCGACAATGAACGCAAAGATGAGCAGTGGATTCAGGGTCATGAACGAGAACCTCCAGACGAGTGAGTAGACTGTATCAGTCCGCTGGCCGGCGCGCGGCGAACGACAAGCTGTAGGCCGCACACCGCGGCCACCTGGACGGAATCACCCTTCTTGAACTCTTCGTCCGAGGTCGCCGTCCAGATTTCACCGTGGGTGGACACGGGGCCCGTCCCACCAGCCGCAATCGGGGTCATCGCGTGACCCAACGTCCCTACCATTCCAGCGTCCCCGCTCACGGGCCGTACCCGGGATGACCGAACGGCGAGACGGACCAGTCCGCCGGTAATCATTGCAAGCGCGAGCATGGATGAGATGATGAACGGCCAGCCAAGCTGCAACTCGGGCGCGGGTGAATCGACAAGCATGACCGCCCCAAACATCATGGCGACAATGCCGCCCACCGCGAGCACACCATAGGTCGCGGTCATCATCTCGGCCATCAAGAGGAGCAGGCCAAATACAATGAGCAGCAATCCGACATAGTTGATGGGCAGGATCTGGAACGCAAAGAACGCAAGCAGTAGGCAAAGACCGCCGACGATACCCGGCACGATCCCGCCAGGATTCCACAGCTCGATCGTCAAGCCAAGCGTGCCCAAACTAAAAAGCAGCACCGACACTTGGGGGTGCGCGATCGCACTGAGCAGTTGCTGCCGCCAACTGAACTCGACCGACTCCACAGTTGCCCCGGTGGTTTCAAGCACCGTGACCGCTCCGTCCCACCGTGTGACCGATCGACCATCGAGCTGCGCCAGTAAATCATCGACATCGTCAGCCACGAGATCAATCAACGGAGGCTCAGCGCTGAGCGCCTCGGTTTCGGTGAACGACTGGCTCTCCAGCACCGCGTTCTCCGCGAGTTCGACGTTACGCCCTCGTTGGCCCGCCAACGAACGCGCATAGGCAGCCACATCCGAGGCCGCTTTCTCGGCCATCGTGTCGTCCATGGCCTCGCCAGTGCCAGACACCGGGTGCGCTGCCCCGATGTGGGTACCCGGCGCCATCGCGGCGATGTCGGCGGCAATCGTAATCAGAAAGCCCGCCGAGGCGGCCCGGGTCCCACTGGGACCGACATACACGACGACCGGTGTCTCCGATTCGATGATGCTGGTATTGATGGTGCGGGTGGAGTCCACCAGCCCTCCGGGCGTGCGCAGCACGAGAACGACCAGAGACGCGTCGGCGGCATCCGCCGTGTCGATCGTCTGGGCGATAAACTGCGCGGTCACCGGGTGAATCAGCGCTTCCACCTCGGCCACGTAGACAAGCGGGGCGGAACGCCGGCCAGAGGGCAGACTCTCGTCTTGGCGAGCGCCGAGCAGCCCGCTGAAAAGCGGCGCAACAACGCAGCCAAGTGCCAACCCGAGTCGAAGGCGAGCAAAGCGTCGCGACATTCTTGTCAGTGCACTCTGAGTGAACGTGTTCCGGGACTCCCCCCAGAATCGACGTCAAAACCAACCGTAGCTGAGGCACTGCGGCCTGTCAACGGAGCAGACGGCGGGCGGGTCCACATTCCGATCTGGTAAGGTAGGGCTCCGTTGAGCCAACTGTGTCCTTCTGGCCGTCGAAACACCTGCCTCGCGCCGCGCGGCGAACGTGTGTACCAGTCCTGAGCGATGCGGTTGATTGGACTACTGTAGAACCAGAGTGACCCACCGACAAGCAACGCCGCCAGACGGGATGCCCCGCCCGGAACTTATGTAAGGCATCGCTGACCTGGGGCATTAGCTGGATTCTCACCCTCGATGTCTTCGATGCAATGTGTGTGGCAGTGATTCTTGCCGGCGGCGCCGGGCGACGTCTTGGTGGCGCCGTGAAACCGTTGTTGTCCCTGGGGCACCAGCGAATCATCGACCGCCAATTGACGACGTTGCGGTCGGTGGTCGACCACGTCGCGATCGTCGCCGCCTCTCCACCAGACGTCGAGAGTTTTCAGGATCTGGGTGCCCCCGTTTGGGTCGATGAACGCCCCGGTCTTGGTCCGCTGGGCGGCATCCTGACGGCATTGGTCAAGGCCCAGACGGCCCACGCGCTGGTCGTCGCGGGGGACATGCCGTTTCTCACCGCTCCGTTTCTCAAGCACCTACTCGGCCTGACGGACGGAGTCGACGCGGTCATTCCGCGCCTGGGAACTCGCTATCAACCTTTGTGCGGAGTGTATCGCCGCACATGCCTCGCTGCGATCAGGCGACGCCTCGACACCGGTCAGCTCGCGGTCACAGAGTTCTTGGCTGACATCCAGATCCGCGTCGTGACCGAGCCTGAGATCGCAGCGTTCAACCCGGATCACACGCTCTTCTTCAACGTGAACACACCGACCGACTATGCGCGTGGCGTCGAGCTGGCGAGCGATCGCGAGCGGACGAGCGCCGACACACTCACATGATTCTTCTCTTGCACGATGCACTGCGTGACCGCGTACAAGCGGTCCTCACCGAGCTCTACGGACTGAGCGGAGACACCCTGCCGCCCGTCACGATCCAATACCCGCCGAATCGTCCACTGGGAGACCTCGCCATCACAGTAGCCTTCGAGCTTGCCCGGACCCTTCGCAAGGCTCCGCGGCTGATTGGCCAAGAGATCGCGGCCGCGCTCGGACCGATCGATGGGGTGGCACGCGCTGAGGCGGCCCCCAACGGCTACGTCAATGTCTTTCTGGACCGGGCCTACACGGTGCGACGCGTCGTCGACGGAGACGCACACGCGTCGGAACACGGCACGCTGGACCCACGAGACAAGACCGTCGTCGAGCACACAGCTATCAACCCAAACAAGGCCGCTCACATTGGTCATCTTCGCAACGCGGCGCTCGGTGACACCTTGGTCCGCCTCCTCCGTTTTCGGGGAGCGCCGGTCGAGGTCCAGAACTACATCGACGATACCGGTGTGCAGGTAGCGGATGTCGTCGTCGGGTTTCAACAGCTCCGGTCGAAGACCCTCGCCGACGTGCGTCAGGTGGCCGACACGACCCGGTTCGACTTTTATTGCTGGGATCTCTACGCGCAAGTGACCGAGTGGTATACGGGCGACCCCGCCCGACTCGAAGCCCGAAAGCAGACCCTTCGAGATCTCGAGCACGGGACCGATCCCGCCGCCAGCATGGCCACGTTCATCGCCGAACAGATCGTGACCTGCCACCTGAAAACCATGGATCGCCTCAACGTGGAATACGACCTCTTGAGTTGGGAGGGCGACATTCTGCGGCTCGATTTTTGGTCCCGAGCCTTCGAGATCCTCAAAGACGCCAAGGCCATCTTCCTGCAAGACACTGGACCCCAAGCCGGCTGCTGGGTGATGACCATCGATGACGGGCAGTCGGACGACACCAACAACGCCGGCGATGAGACACGAGCAAAGGTCATCGTGCGCTCAGACGGAACGGTGACGTATGTAGGCAAGGACATCGCCTATCAGCTCTGGAAGTTTGGCTTGCTCGATAGGAGCTTTGCTTTCCGACCGCTGGAATCTCAACGCTCGGGACGCTCGCTGTGGTCGACGTCGTCCACCCCACCACCGAGATCGCCGGAAGACCCCAACCCCTCGTCGCCACCTGCGTTCGGTCACGCCACGGCCGTGTATAACGTGATCGACACGCGGCAAGCGTATCTCCAGCAGCTGCTCAAGCAAGCCCTCACAGCGTTGGGGCATCCCGACGAAGCAGACCGGTCCATCCACTTCTCCTACGAGATGGTCGCTTTGTCACACGCGACAGCTCAAACGCTCGGGTACGACGCCGCGGACACCGCAGGAAAACCGTTCGTCGAGGTGTCAGGACGGAAGGGACTGGGAGTCAAAGCCGACGATCTCATCGACAGACTGATCGCGTCGGCCGCCGGCGAAGTACGTACGCGGAATACCGAGCTCGCATCAGCAGAGGTAGACCGAACGGCGTCGATGATCGCAGTTGCTGCGGTCCGCTATTTCATGATCAAGTATTCGCGCGGCAAGGTCATCGCGTTCGATATCGACGAAGCCTTGAGCTTCGACGGCGAGAGTGGGCCCTATCTTCAGTATGCCGCGGTGCGGGCCAACAACATCCTTCAAAAGCTGAAGGCCAAGGACAACGTCGACGCACGCGACCTGCCCGGGCGGGTGCACCGGCTCCCCGCAACATATCTCGATGACCCCGACGCTACCGATCTTTGGGGGCTCGTACTCGAAGCCTGGCGGCTCGACGAGGTCGCCGAACAGGCGGTCCGGACGTTGGAGCTCTCGTCGCTTGCCAAGTATGCGTTTGGGCTCGCGCAGATGTTCAACGCGTTCTACCACCGGTATCCCGTCCTGAGCGAGCCAGACGCTGACATACGCATCTGGCGGGCGGCGGGGGTCTCATTTTTTCGCCGTCAGTTGACGCGAGCCCTCGACCTCATGGGATGCGAGGTGCCGACCCGGATGTGACCCCGGGACCGACGAGCGTGGCCACCATCTCCACGTGAGCGGTGTTGGGAAACAGATCAAACGCCGCAACGTTGTCAACCGCATACCCGTGGTCCCGAAACCGACCGAGGTCACGGGCAAACGTCGCCGCATCGCACGAGACATAGACGACCCGGTGGACGCGGCGGCGCACAAGCGTATCCAGCGCGGCCCGCGACAGACCGCTCCGGGGCGGGTCGACGATGACGGTCTCGGCGAGTGGCGACGGTGCCGACGCCAGGTAATCCTCGACGCTGCACACCTCCGCTCGAATCGCGTGGCCGCACGCCTCGATGTTTCGTCGCAAGTCTCGCGCCGCATCCGGGTCCCGTTCAACGGCAATGGTCGACTCATGGGCGGCGCCGGCGAGCGCGATCGAGAAAAGCCCCACACCGGCGTAGAGGTCCAGGACCGGGCCGCTGGGCACACGTCGTCGCACCCCCTCCACCAGGGTAGGCAGGAGATACCGATTCGCTTGAAAGAATGACGGCGCGCGGCGCGCGAGAGAGCCGGGGGCCGCGATATCCCCGGTCACGACGGCCACCGGGTCCGATACGGTGGGTATGCCCCGCACGACACGAAGGCGAGATTCGTCACCGACACGGACCGTCACGCCCGTCACGCCCGTCTCCGGTGTCCACCCCTCGAGCGTTGCTCGGGGCACCGCCCGGCGTAACTGGTAGTGCACGACACGCTCGGTCGCCGCGATATTCTCGGCGAGCTCGATATGTTCGATACGACGCGCCTCGGTCCCTGACCGGACCGCGCGGGCCGCAATTCGGCGTCCCAGCTCGGCGACCACAGCGTCGGTCGCCGCGGACAGCTGCCCTGTCTCCGCCGAGTTGCACACATGGTGCGACCGCTCTCTCAGGAACCCGAGCCCCCTCGCGGCTGGGTGCAGATGGAGCCTGGCTCTGAGCCGATACCCGCGCTCCTCAGACGGAGCCACTGGGATCTCGCTGGAAAAATGGAGCTTGCCGATCCGAGTGAGCGCGTCACGAATCACCTCTGCCTTGAGTCGGCACTGGCGCGGATACGCGATATGGCGATACGCCTGTCCGCCGCACAACGGATCGCCAACCGACGGACGTCGATCCGCGTCGGGCTCGAGCACCTCGACCGTGGTGGCGTGTATGACATCGCGTCGCTCACGGTCCACTCGGACCCGGACGCGTTCACCAGGGATGGCACCGGTGACAAGGACGACACGCCCCTCGTGACGCGCGAGCATCACGCCACCAGCCACTGCTCGCTCGACGTGAACGTCGAGGGTAGCAGCCAACACCGGACGCGGCCTGACCTCAGTCACATGTGATCCGAGGTAACTTCAGATGCTCGCAAAACAGCCGGAGCGTCGCGGCCTCGACGGACTCCTTGAAGGCCGGCGAGGGCATCCGCGCACGAAACGGCTCGAGGTCTCGCGTCGCTTCCATCCGGAGCCGCTTGTAGAGTGGCGCGTCCGTCGCGTCTCGCAAGGCGGCGACGAGACCCTGTTGAATCTCAGCCAGGCTGGCGATGAGCTGCTCCCGGGCAAAGCCCCTCGCCGCACCGGCCCGGCCGAGAATCACACCAAGCTCATCCAACGTATGGGTCAACGCAGTCGTCAGGCCAGAGGGGACGTCGTCCCGGTCGGCCCATGTCGTCAGACGTTCGATGACGTCTGACACATGGGTCGTGAGCGACCGCCGTGGCCGGACGCGCGTGCTCTCTGTATCCGCGGCCGGCCGGACGCCGACCACACGCCGCCACTCATCGAACCGATCCAGCACCTCGCGCTCGCAGAATTCGATTCGGGTCGGACGACGCCGTCCCCCCTTGGCGGCGCGCCGCTCTGATACTCGGTCGATGGCCGAGTACACGACTTTGAGCGGAATCCCGCGCTCAGCCCAGTCGCAGACGAGCCCGAACGCCGGCCCCACGATCCGAATGAGATGCCCCTCATTCCGGCGGCACAAATACGATTCGATGTCCCGGCAGTAGCCGCCCTGGTCGATATCACTGGTCATCACTCGTCATCAATGGTCCGCGGCGAATCAGACTGATTGCGCGCCCACACCAACCGCAATCCGGTCAGCGTCAGATCGGCATCAACGTGGTCAATGACCGAGGTCTCAGCGGTGACCGAGGTCGCCAGTCCCCCGGTTGCGATACAGACGGCCCGCTCCTCGCTCGACAGCTCTGTCCGCATACGCTCGACGATACCTTCGAGCATCGCCAGATAGCCGTAGAACAGTCCAGCCTGCATTGACTCCACCGTCGTCCGTCCAATCAATCGCGGCGGCTTGCGGACCTCGACTCGCGGCAAACGTGCAGCCCGCTGGAAGAGCGCGTCGGCCGAAATCTCGACCCCGGGACAGATCGCGCCTCCGAGATACTCTCCGGCGCTCGAAATCGCGTCAAACGTGGTCGCGGTCCCAAAGTCGACCACGATGACGGGGCGCCCTGGCCGGCCGTAGCGGCTGTGGGCGGCCACGGCATTCACGAGCCGATCGGCGCCGACCTCGGCCGGATTCTCGTAGTGAATCGCAATCCCTGCGTTCGACGTATCGACGCGCAAGGTGTCATGGCCCAGACCCCGCTGGACCATCTCGGCGACAGTGTCGGTCAGCGGCGGTACAACCGATGAGAGCGCGACGCCACCAATCTGCCGAATGTCGATATGGGAGTCGTCGAACAAGTGGCTGACCAATACCCACAGCTCGTCCGCCGTCCGGTCCGCACGGGTCGTGAGTCGCCAATTCGCGATGAGGGTTTCGTCCGCAAAGATCCCCAGAACGATATGGCTATTTCCGATGTCAACGGCTAGGAGCATCGTGCGCAAACTCTCAGTTCGGTAGCCACTCCAGTGTACCTCCGATGATTCGTTCGGTCCGACCACCGGTGTCCACGAGCAAGGCGCCGTCACGATCTATACCGGCGGTCACACCAGAGCAGGGCCCAGCGAGCGTATCCCAGCGCACGACCACGTCTCGACTCGAGGGCGACAGGACGCGCCAGCGAGCCAGAACGGGTTCCACACCGTCCTTCGCCCAGACAGTGCGCCAGCGAGCGAGCGCTGCCAACGTCTCGACCAGAAGACGGCCCCGGTCGACCGACCGGCCCAGGGCCGACTCGAGCGAGACGGCACGGTCGGCGATGTCTGGCGGATATTCTACGGCTGCCAGATTGATACCGATACCGACGACCACCCCCCGAGACTCGAGAGCGGTCGACGCCTGGAGCTGGCCATACGCTTCGCACAGTACGCCCGCCACCTTTGGTCGACGTCCTGAACGACCGCGGGGAGAACCGTTCAGCACGACGTCGTTTGGCCACTCCAGCTCGAGGCCAAGACCGGTGACCGCCTGGACGCCCTCCACGACGGCGACGCCGGCCAGCAGCGTGAGGGCCGGCGATACGGCGTCTCGAAGAAGGATAGAGGCATACAGCCCATGACCGACCGGTGAAAACCACCGCCGGCCGTGTCGCCCCCGTCCGGTCGTTTGCCCCGACGCCAGCACCGTCGTGCCATCCGGCGCCCCTTGCTTGGCCAGCGTCAAGCAGAGATCGCTGGTCGAGGTCAACGTTGCCTGATAGATCAATTGACCCGCCAGACCGTCGAGCCGTGCGCGGACGCCCGGTTGTGCAAGCGCGGCCGTTACGTCGGAAGGGAGCGGCGAGCTCATCCCGCGCGCAGGTCAAAGCTGAAATCGACCGCCGGCGCAGAATGCGTGAGCGCGCCCACGGAGACATACTCCGGACGCATCGCCGCGATGCCGTCGATGCGGTCGAGAGTGACCCCGCCCGACACCTCAACCTTTGCGCGACCTCGGGCCACCGCCACGGCCTGACCGACCTCTTCGACGTCGAGATTATCGACAAGGACAATGTCGACGTCATTGTCGACGGCCTCAGAGACCTCGTCGAGGCTCTGCGCTTCGACCACGAGTGGCATCTCGTGACCGGCCCGCCGAACAAGTTCGACCGCCCGCCGAATCGACCCGGTAAAGCGAATATGGTTGTCTTTGATCAAGATACCATCGTCAAGCGACATCCGGTGGTTGACGCCTCCCCCGGCGCGGACGGCATACTTTTCCAGCACCCGCAACGTCGGGGTAGTTTTTCGCGTGTCCAAGATCACAGTCCGGCCGTCAGCGGCGTCGACAAAACGACGCGTCAGGGTCGCGGTGCCGGACATTCGCTGAAGAAAATTGAGCGCGGTCCGCTCCGCGGTCAACAACGCACGGGCGAATCCCGCCACCCTGACCACGACATCCCCGGTCGCGCAGATGTCACCGTCCGACCGATGACGCGTCACATCAACCCGGGGGTCAAGCTGCGAGAACGCTTCAATGGCCACATCGAGACCCGCGAGCGTGCATGGCTCGCCGGCGACGATCTCACCGGCGGCGTGGTCGTCCTTCTCGACCGTGGCGTCCGTCGTGATATCCCCCGATCGTAGATCCTCGGCCAGGGCGCGGCGCACGATTTCTCGATACAGCGACGGGTCCAACGGCCCCAAGGGTTCGACGCTCACGCCCCAAGCTCCTCAAGCATCTGCTCGAGCTTTTGTTGGCGTTGACCAATCTCGACTTCCCGTTCACGCGCATCCGTCACCACCGCGGGGTCGGCCCGTTCCACGAATGCTGGATTGCCAAGCTGCGTCTGAAGCCCACGCCGCTGCTTGACAAGTTTCTCGAGCTGCTTCGTAACCCGACGGGTTTCCTCTTCGCGGTCGACGATACCCGCGAGCGGGATGTGCACCTGGAACGTACGCACCACGCGGCGCACGGTATCCGGGTCGCGGGGCACGTGCTCGGCAAACTCCAGCCCTTCGAGCCCGGCCAAACGCTCGACCTGCGACGCGTTGTCCGCGAGCGCCGCGTGCTCTTCTCGCGGGATGCCCTCGATGACGGCCTGGACCCGCCGGGACTGGGGAACCCCCCATTCTGAGCGGACCGTCCGAATCGTGGTGACGACTTCTTGCAGAAGCGTCACCCCCGCGGCCGCTTCGTCGTCTCGCCATGACGACTCGGTCGTGGGGAACGCGGCAAGCGTGATCGTCCGCGCCGCGGAGTCCGCGCCGGACACCTGCCCGTCCAGGGGGCGCTGTGGCAACGCCTGCCAGATCTCTTCTGTCACAAACGGCATGAACGGATGCAACAACCTCAGCATCCGGTCGTGCAGCTCCAGCAGCACCGCGATCGCACTGGCGCGCCGGTCGTCCTCAGCTTGCATGTGAGGTTTGACCAGCTCGATATACCAGTCCGCGTATTCGTGCCAGAAGACGTGATACAAACGATCCGCCGCCACATCGAACCGGAACTCCCCCAGCGCCGCTTCGACCTCCTCCGTCAGCAGATTCATCCGATGCAGCATCCATCGATGCACCACGTCCAAGCGGTCCCGAGTCGGCACCTCCGGCCGTGTCTCTAGGTCCTCCGGCAGATTCATCAGCACAAAGCGGGACACGTTCCAGATCTTGTTGACAAATTGCCGATACCCGCGCAGTCGCCCTTCCGACAACGAGATGTCCATCCCTGGAGAAGCCAGAGCGGCCAGCGTAAAACGGAAGGCATCGGCCCCGATCTCCTCGATGAGCTCGAGTGGGTCCACGACATTCCCTTTGGACTTGCTCATCTTCTGGCCGTGCTCGTCCCTGACCAGTGAGGTGATGTAGACCTGCTGGAACGGGACATCGCCCGCAAATTTCACTCCGAGCATCATCATGCGCGCGACCCAAAAGAAGATGATGTCGTGGGCGGTAATGAGGAGGGTCGTTGGGTAATACCGAGCCAGATCATCCGTCTTATCAGGCCACCCCAGCGTGCTAAACGGCCACAGTCCAGAGCTAAACCAGGTATCCAGCACGTCGGTGTCTTGCCGCAGCGTGCCACCACAGCTGCACGCGGCCGGATCCTCCTCGGCGACAATCACCTGACCGCAGTCGTCGCAATACCAGGCCGGAATACGATGACCCCACCAGAGCTGACGCGAGATACACCAGTCGTGGATGTTGGTCATCCACTCGTTGTAGATCCGCGTCCAGTTGTCCGGAAAAAACCGGGTCCGCCCGTCCTCGACGACAGCGAGTGCCGCTTTGGCCAAGGGCTCAATCTTGACGAACCATTGGGTGGACAGGAGCGGTTCCACGACGGTGCCACATCGTTGGCAGTGCCCGACAGCATGCACGTGCTCGTCGACACCCTCGAGGACGCCGTCCTCATCGAGCTGCGCCACCAAAGCATCACGGGCGGCAAAGCGGTCCAGGCCGGCAAAGGGACCGGCCGCCTCCGTCATCTTGCCGTCTTCGTCGATCACGGAGATCTGTTCCAGTCCGTGACGTCGCCCCATCTCAAAGTCGTTAGGGTCGTGAGCCGGAGTCACCTTGACCGCGCCGGTCCCAAACTGAGGATCGACGAACGCATCCTCCACAATGGGTAGCGCGCGACCGAGAATCGGGAGTTGCACAGCCCGACCCCGAACCTGGTGATATCGTTCATCATCCGGGTGCACCGCGATCGCGGTATCGCCAAGCATCGTCTCGGGTCGGGTCGTAGCCACGGTGATCCAGTCACCTTCTCGGTCGCTTACGCCCGCTATGTTCTGGCCATCATCGACATACGGATACCGAATGCGATAGAGCTTTCCGTTTGTCTCCTTGTGATCAACTTCCAGGTCGGAGAGCGCCGTTCGGCATCGCGGGCACCAGCTGACCAAATAGGTGCCGCGATAAATGAGACCCTCTCGATGGAGGGTAACAAACACGCGACGGACGGCGCGAGACAAGCTCTCGTCCAGCGTGAACCGCTCTCGCGACCAGTCCACCGACGAACCCAGCTTCCGCATCTGACTGGTGATCGTCGCGTGACTCTGCTCGACCCACGACCACACACGCGCCTCGAATGCTTCGCGTCCGAGGTCATGGCGGGTCGTCTGCTCGTCCCGAAGCTGACGCTCGACCACGTTTTGGGTCGCGATCCCCGCGTGGTCCGTTCCCGGGAGCCAGAGCACATCATGACCGTGCATCCGCTTCCAGCGTGCGACAACATCGGGAAGTGTCTGGTTGAGGGCATGCCCGATGTGAAGCCAACCGGTCACATTAGGAGGGGGGAGCACCATGCTGAACGCGGGGCGACCCGACGATGGGTCCGCCCGAAACGCTCCTAGCTCTTCCCAATAGGCGTACCACTTCGGGTCAACCGTACCGTGCTCGAATACTTTTGCCAGCTCACGCATGGGTAGAAGGGGTGTCTGTCTCGGTGGAGGTTGCGCCGCGAACGTGTCCGCGGATGAACTCAATGATGGCGCTCATCGGTGTTCCGGGCTGAAACACGCCCTCGATACCCAAGGCGCGTAGCGCGGGAAGATCGGCGTCCGGGATGATCCCGCCGATGACGACGAGCACGTCATCGAGCCCCTGGGCCTTTAACAACTCGACCAGGCGCGGACAAATATGATTGTGGGCCCCGGACAAAATAGAGACCCCGATGACGTCGGCGTCTTCCTGCAGAGCCGCCTCCACGATCCGCTCTGGGGTTTGGCGAAGCCCGGTGTAGATGACTTCCATGCCGGCGTCGCGCAAGGCCCGGGCAATCACCTTGGCACCTCGGTCGTGACCGTCGAGACCTGGCTTAGCGATAATGACTCGAATCGTCTTCATAACCTCTTCCAGATGTCCGCGTTCGGGATCTCGAGCATCCTTCCCACTCAGAGGCCCGGGTAGGACCACCGTCCCGTTCCCAGTCCTCGATTCATCCCGCCAGACCGTGGGACACGTCCTCATCGCCGTTTTCCAGTCGGGGCGACCGCGCCCTCGTCGGGTCACGCCCCGTCACTCTGCAGAACCCGGAGACAATTATAGAAGGAGGCCGCCACTCTCGCCCGGCGAGGGCGGTCTCCGGTGATGAGATCGGGGACTCCCGCCAGAGTTCAAGCGGGTTGACGGGATGTAGCGCCGAGTTTGGCGACACCGGCTACCTTCGCCGCGGGCGTTGAGAGACGACGGAACCGGTTGCGCACACGTCGCCCGGTCGTCGCGCACACGTTGATGCCCTCAACACCGGTGAATGCTGGTGTTAGGACCCCAGGCGGAAGGCGACAAGCTCTGTACGGTCGTCGCGTGAGGTCGCAGCCGTCAGCTCGATCACATACTCGCCGGGGGCGAGCGACGCGAGTTGAACGTCGATTTGATTTGGATGACCGTCAGCCGCCGGCTGGACCGAGAACGGATACATACGGTCACCGCGACGGTTGAGAAGCCACGCTTCGAGCTCGGGCGCGACCGTCCCGGGCGCATACATATCGAATCGAACCAGCAGCCGTTCGGTCCGGCGGAAATCCCGCGCTGGGGTCGGCGCGGCATCCCATTTGTCGACAAGCTCTTGCCACTCGAGATTGTTGCGCGCCCGCACGAATGCCGGTGTGCTGAACACCAAGTCTGGACCGGTGAAGTCCGGTATCTCGATTTCGTCCCGGTCGCGGTCGAGTACCTCACCCCCACTCCCCTCGACCGCGAGAGTGAAATGCATGAGGCCAGGGTCAGCGTCGAACGTGGCGAACTCGACCACACGCGTCGTGAGCCCCGGAGAACCGCGTCGTCCCACGCCTCGCCCCGCCGCCGCGGCGCGCTCAGGCACGCGCCCCCGATAGAACGCGCCACCGGCGTCGCCCATCGCCGTCACCAGCACCCGCTCTGCCCCTTGCTGACGGGACGACCGCCCAGCCGTCGGCTCCCACGCGAATGTCACCTGAGTCTTACCGTTCTCTCCGCGCGAGGTGCCGATCCAGGTCGACACCAGTCGCCCCCGACGCGGTGCGGCGAGAGAACCCAACGCGACGTCGACCGCTTTGGGAGGGACATCGGCCTCGGGTCCTCTGAGCACCCGCTCGACGTCACGTTCGCTGGCCGCCCAATACCCGCGCCGGTGCCGCACATTCATATCGTCGCGGGTGACACGCACGTCGATTTCATGAAATTCGCCGTCGGTGGGTGACCCGCTCGACGTATATCCGATGAGGTAATACGCACTAGAGTCCTGCAGCATCTGACCAAGACCCTCGTCGATGTTGTTTATGTTGACGAGGGCGCGTCCGTCCGTCTGTTCGGCAAGGGTCCGAAGAGTGTCCTGCGTACTACGCAACGCCCGGAGGCTGGTGCGGGTCGAAACATTCGGTTGGCTGACATCGAACTCTCCGGTGGCCAACCCGCGGGGGTCGAGCGGATAGATGGAAGTATTGAACCGGTTCGCGGTCTGAAACAGTCGGCGAAGGTCCATTTGCAATCCTGCGTTGCTAAAGAATTCGTGTCTCTCTTCCATCCGATTCTCGGCCGCAAACGGGTCACCTACCGAGGGATTCTCATACGAGTCGGGGTTGTTCAACGCGTTCGAGCTTCGGAGTTGAGGCGGCAAATAGTTCGAAAACCCCTCACCCACGAGAAGAACACTCTTCCGCGCCTCTCGGATCCCCCCGAGATAGATCATCAGCCCTCGGAGCGCCGACATCGAGATGTCGTTCCGGAGGAGCTCGACCGTCTCCGTAGGGAAATTCGCGTATCTCTCTTCAAACAAGTTGCGCGGCGTGTACTCGTATTTGCGGCCATACCAGCTGTTGATCTGCTCGAGGATGAGATCGTGGTCGCGGGTGAGGTTCAGGTCGACCAGCGGCGTCAGGGGAAACATCAACCCGACGAGGTCGGTCGGCAGCAAGTTTTGGCTCAGAAACTCCGTCAGTTTGATTGCGACGCGCCGTCCATTCCCAAACCGCACGTGATAGTCGTCAAAGAAGATCACAAACACGCGGACGTCCGGCCGGGAGGCCTCGCGCTCGACATCATTGCGGTTCCTCACGGTCCGCTCGAGCCTCGCGTTCGGGTCCTCGAGCGGGTCGATCGTGATCACCTCGAATGTTTCGATCTCCTGGAGCTCGTCATCCTCATAAATCTCGAAGTCCGACGGCTGAAGATCCATCACGTGGTTGCCGTCATCGTCGGTCACGGTCGTATCGACCCGGATAAAGTTGATCCCCGACCGAAACACCGGGAGCGGGACCTCGGCGGGTTGCTCGCCGTCGGTCGCGGACGCGTCAGCCGCGGTGCCGTCGGTCGTGGTCTGGTCATCGGTCGACGACGCCGACGGGTCGGCGGTCTGGGATGCGGCGCGGGGGAACGACAGTGTGCCGGTCGCAAGCACGGCGACCAACACGAGGGACCAGACGACTCCTCGAAACATAGGCTGTATAGACATGGTGTATCCGCTCAACTTGACAACACTTTGGACGCGATAATCAACCGTTG
>Ga0310121_10000048_pt1 | contig 106508 bp, 91 predicted proteins | sample CB27_Tmax_986_MG_FD_203504 | JGI IMG/M metagenome (GOLD analysis project Ga0310121, IMG submission 203504) | Marine microbial communities from Western Arctic Ocean, Canada - CB27_Tmax_986 | ecosystem: Environmental > Aquatic > Marine > Oceanic | place: Canada: Western Arctic Ocean | collected... | reverse complement strand
GGCCCGCCGGGACGCAGGCTGTCGAGCGGGTCGAGGACAAACGGCAACGGCTCGAGGTCGACGTGAATGAGCTCGATCGCCTCGGCCGCCGTCTGTTCGTCGACCGCCGCCACGGCGAGAATCGGCTCGCCCTCGTAGAGTGGCTCATTGGTCAGGGACGCCTCGTTCGGCGCCTCGACTTCGTCCGGCAACTCGTCGGCCGTCAGGATACCTTCGAAGCCTGGCAACGCCTCGGCCGCGCTAGCGTCGATCGACCGCACCCGCGCATGCGGCATCGGGCTGACCAGCAGCTTGCAGAAGACCATGCCTTCGGCACGGTGGTCCTCCGCATACTTCGAGCGCCCGGTGACCTTCGCGTACATATCCGGTGTCTGGTAGTTCTTCCCAAGCAGTTTGTAATCTGCCACGTCAGGCCCCCCGCGTGATTTCCGCCGCCCGCATGACGGACGTCAGGATCTTGTCGTAGTCGGCGCACCGACACAGGTTGCCCGAGAGCCACTCGGCCGTTTGCTTCCGCGTGGGATTCGGGTTGCTCTCCAGCAGCGCCACCGTATTCATGATGAACCCCGACATGCAGAACGCGCACTGGAACCCCTGCTCCTCCAGCACCGCTTGCTGCATCGGGTGCAACGTGCCGTCCTCGGCCTCAAGCCCCTCGATCGTCGTCACCTCGCGCCCCTGCACCGAGTGCGCCAGCAGCGAACAGGAATAGTGCGGCACGCCGTCGACCAACACCGTGCAGGCACCGCATTCGGCCCGGTCGCACCCGAGCTTCGTGCCCGTCAGCCCCAGCTTGTACCGCAGCGTCGTCGCCAGCGTCTCCATCGGCGGCACCTCGATCCGCCGGCTCCGGCCGTTGACGTTCACCGTGATCAGCCGCTCGACCGCGCCCGCCGCCGGCGTTTGCGCCAGCACTGCCCCGCCGTTCGCGCGAAACAGATAGTTGGACGAGGACACCGCCGCGCTCGCGGCGATGGCGCCCTTGATGAAGCTCCGTCTGGACACACCCTGCTGGGCCGTCCCCTCCGTTAACCCAATGATCTCCTGGCTCATGGCCGATCACCTCCCCCGTTCACCGACGTCTTCTCAGGCCGCGATCCAGCAGCCGGCCCACCACACCGAGCATCCAACGAACAGCGCATACCGCGTCAGGGATGACCTGATCCCCCTCCTAGTAGACTACAAGTCGTGCCGAATCTCTCATACCTCGCCACGTACCGCAACCAGAATCGTCCGTCGCGGGTCACAATGTTCTGATGACAGCGCGCTATTCGTCGCGCTCCGGGTCGCCAGGTCCTACCCTGATACGCCTCGCTGAGGGGTCCCTGCAGTACCGAAATCGCTACGCCGAGCCAGAATCGAGCCTGGCGTTCCTGGTCCCGGGCTCGTTCGATTTCGTCATGGTCGTCCCGGTGTGTGCGGAATCGGGGACCTTCGTTAACGGGTACTGCGCTGCGGCGCACGGCGCGGGCCGCCTGCTCGTCGTCGCGGTGCTCAACGGCCGCATCGGGACGGACGCGTCGGTCCACGCGCTAAACGCGGCGTGCTTTCGTAATCTCCGTACGCGGTTTTCGCTGCGCGAGCTCGGCCGCGGTGGCTGGCTGGGCCGCGAGGCGAGCATGAGCCTGCTCGTGGTCGACCGCTTCACGCCGGATCGTCGGTTCCCGCCGCGGCAGGGTGTCGGCCTGGCGCGCAAGATCGGTGCGGACATCGCGCTGGAGCTCATCACGGCCGGACGGGTCCGCCACCCGTTCTTCGCGATGATGGATGCCGACGCAAGCTTGCCTGTCGATTACTTCGGGCGCATCGCCAGGCTCGAGCCCGAGTGCTCGGCGGCGCTGTTTCCGCTCTGGCATGAGCCGAGTGGCGCGGGGGACGTGGATCGTGCCACGGCGCTCTACGAGGTCCACCTCCGGTACTACCAGCGGGGCCTCCAATGGGCAAGCTCACCGTATGCGTTTCATACCGTGGGTAGCACGATCGTGGTGCACGCGCTCTGTTACGCCCAGGTCCGGGGCGTGCCCTTGCGGCAGGCTGGCGAGGACTTCTATCTGCTGGGCAAGCTGAGCAAGGTGCGCCCCCTGGCGCGCCTTCGAGGAGAGCCTGTCAGGTTGCGCAGTCGCATGTCCGACCGTGTGCCCTTCGGGACCGGCCCGAAAAGCGCCCGGCTGGCCCGTGGCGAAGCGCTGGAGCTGTACCATCCCGATTGTTTCGCGGCCGTGCGTGAGGTAATGCGGGGGCTGCGGTGTCTGTCGGTGCTACCATCCGCGTCTGACCAACCGCGGGCCGAACGAGGATCATCTGCCCAGCGCTCGTCCGATCCAGGGGACGCCGACGACAACGACATCGACACGCTACTGGCTCAAATGAGCCCTGCAGTCAGGGGCTTCCTCGAGTCACAAGGCGCCCGTCGGGTCTGGCCGACACTGCGAGAGCAGGCGCCGAACGCGGCGGACCGGCTTCGACGGTTTCACATCTGGTTCGACGGCTTCCGTACGCTGAAGCTGATTCACCACGTGAGAGATCACGCGGCGCCGTCAATGCTCTGGTGGGACGCCATCCGGCTGGCACCGTTCATGGGCGACGTTGACGATGATGGCGCGTGTCTCACGGTAGCCCGCACGGAGCTGCTCCGGCTCGAGGGGCATCTGCCTCGACTGGTTGGACCCAGCGTGTCTCGCTAGCGACGCTCCGCCCAGACAACCTCGCCTTCGCATCACGAGCAGGCTTTTCCCACAACCCCGATACGCAGGGGCTAGACATCTCTTCTCGTGCCACGAAAAAAGTCTAAGACGTCATGATCTGGCCCATGGGAGATGTCTGGGACGCGTCGACGATCAGCTCTCGCACCGGTTCGCTTGTCATGCAGTGTAGGGCATCGGAGTGCCGACCGCGCCAGCGGCGGATCGAGCGAGCCGACGATCTCACCCGTCAGCTTATCGCCGGCCACCAGACACGGCCACCCGGCGGCGGCACCGACGGAGAGCGTGCCGATGCTGATGAGGAGCACTTCTATCAGGAGCGACCGGCGTCAGTTAACGTAGCTGCTGCGCGCGAAGACGGTTCCACGCGCCCGGACCAGCCGGAGCTGGACACGGTGCGTGCCGGGGTCCAGGTCCGGTTTCTCGGTAAAGAGGACGTAATGCCCAACGAGCGCGTTGGCCACCCGGTCGATGGCTCGCTGGGCGAAGAGGTGTGTCCGGGTAAAGAACCCCCCGGTGTCACCCGCCACCGTCTGCAGACCAAACTCGAACGTATGGTAGTCGGCATCGGTGACGTCGAGACAAAAGACGGCCGCCCGCGCCGCTAGGAGCGCCGCGCGTGCCGCATCATACTCGCGGTCCAGCGTAGCCCCGAACATGCCGAGCGTCGTGGTGAAACGGCCGAAGCCGTGGCCGACCAGGACCACCGACTTCGATCCGGGTAACGCTTCGAGCGCGTTGCCGAGCAGGCGTAGCGCGGCCTCGATGGTGTACGTTTCACGGCCGCGATCCTGACTAAGGCGGGAGACCAACGAGACGCCCGACGCCGGTTCGATCGGGGCCGGCTCACGGAACATGACATCCTCGGCGAGCACCGTCCGAACACGGTCAAGGTCGCCAGTGAAGTCGAGCCAGATCTTGAGGTGGGCGTCGAAGGACAGGATGGCGACGCGGTCGTCGGATGTCAGGCGCGAGAGCAGCCGCCCACCATCCTGAAGCAGACGCAACAGCCCGATCGTGCGAACCGACTCGAGGCTCTTCTGCACGACCAGGACGATCAAGCGGCCCCTCACCTCGGGGACGAGCACTCCGGCCAGCGGGGTGGACGGCACGGAACCGCGTGCTGGACCCTCGCCTCCTATCCAGAGCGCCGATTCGACGCGAACCGGGTGGCCGCCGATCTTGACCTCGAAGTCGGCCGGTTCGAGGCCAAGCACCGGTTGCCCGCCACCATCGACCACGCGCGCGTCGATGAGCACACGGGTGACGTCGACGCGCTCGGCGCGCTGCGGTGGCTGAGCTACCAGCGCCGCGCCCGCGAGTAGCACGACCGTGATGAGGGCCGCCGGATGGCGTCGGAAGGTGACCAGACGGGCCGGGTTACGCCGCGCGAGCACGGTGTGGGCGTGGCAGTACATTGAGTTTTCCCGATCCTGTCGATGCATCCTATTCCTTTTCAAGAGAAGGCGTTGGCGAGATCAGACGGGGCGACCACACATACCGAGCCGGAAGACGGATGGCTCCCCGCCTGCTTCGGCCCCGGCCCCGCATGATAATCTCCGAACGGCCCATCCCGAGGCCTTGATCCATGGCCCTGCATTCTGACTCGGCGTTCGGACCGCCGACTCGCCAGTGGCGTCCGATTACCGGATCCGCGGCGAGGACCCGGTCGAGCCGCCGGAGCACCGGTCTCGTCCTATTGTGGCTCGTGGCGCTAGCGCCGCAAACGGGTCGGGCACAGGCGCCCTCTCTGATCGACGTGCTCGCGCTCGCGACCGACTACGTTGACCAGCTCGACGACCAACTGTCCGGGATCGTTTCCGAAGAGCGGTATGAGCAACGTTCGAGGACGCTGGAGTCGTGTGGCTTCGGCGACTATGACGTCAGGCGCCGCGTGCTGCGATCGGACTTTCTGCTCATCCGACCCGAGGGAGAGGAACGGCACTACGGATTCCGCGACGTCTTCGAGGTCAACGGCCGGCCGGTCCGTGACCGCCAGGAGCGGCTGACGACGCTGTTCCTCGACACATCGGTATCAGCGGAGCGGCAGATCCGTGGCATCCGGGCCGAGAGCGCCCGCTACAACATCGGTGGTGTCGAGCGAAACTTCAACACCCCGACATTTGCCCTGCTCTTTCTCCAGTTGTCGTACAAGCTGCGTTTCGAGTTCGATCGCGTGATAGACGTGTCGCCACCCCTCGGGCTTGACCCTCCGGCCGACCTCACAGACGTCTGGGTAATCCGGTATACGGAGGTCTGGCCGACCACCGTGATTCGCGGGCGCGACGGTCGGAACCTGCCTGCTGAAGGACGTTTCTGGATCGAGGCCGAGACCGGCCGAGTACTTGTCACTGAACTGATCGTCGACGACGACGCCGTGAACGCTACCATCACCGTCAGATACGACGCGGACGACGCCATGGGCCACCTCCTTCCCGTGGAGATGCGCGAGCGCTATGACGCTCGCCGGCCAGACTCCAGGGTTGACGGTACGGCCACGTACAGCCACTTCCGCCGGTTCCAGGTACAGGTTGACGTATCAAGGCCTTTCCGCGACTGAGTGGCCCATATCAAGCGTACGACTGGCTTCGGCCGCCGGCACATCCCACCTCGCTGCTCCGCGGTCGACTATTGCCGGTCTGCTGCCTCCTCACACCTTACGGGGCCGGCGCCTCGACGCCATTCGGCTTTCACCTCAGACGCTCCCTGACCTGCCCCCGCGACAGGCGGAAATCGCCACAGCGTTGAGTTCTGAACGATGCGCCGCGACGTGATAGGCTGCGTGGCCGGACATCGAAGTCATCGCCAATCCACATACTGGAGTGTGTTCGACGATGCGCGATTCAAGGCTGCTAGCGGTTGCAACGGTCACTGGTTTACTGGCCGTGTTGGGTTCCGGAGCGGTGTCATCGCAAGATGTCGGACCGACCGGCCCCAGCCCGTACGACGTCATCGAGGGGTGGCACAAGCCGTTTGCCAAGCAGGGGTTTGCGTTCGGTGGCAATTCGGGTCTCTTCGCGGAATCGCCAGACCGTATCTTCGTCGCGCAGCGTGGAGAAACCAGGCTACCGATCCCGATCCCGCCCGAGTTCGCAGGGTATGCGGGCTCCCTCGGGATCAACACGTTGCGGGCCACCGATCTGCGCGCCTGGCAGAACTGTCTGTATACGGTCGATGGAAACGGCAACGTCACCGACGTCTGGGAGCAGTGGGACTACCTGTGTGCCGGGTCGGACGGGCCCGGGCCGCACCGGGTGCGCATCAGTCCCTATGATCCGGAGCGCCGCGTGTGGGTCGTCAACGAGACCTTTCATCAGATCTACGTGTTTTCCAACGACGGCGAACACCTGCTGATGACGCTTGGCGAGAAAGACGTCCCGGGAGACGACGAGACCCATTTCGGACGACCCCAGGATGTGGCGTTCCTACCCGACGGCAGGATTCTGGTGGCGGACGGTCTGGACAACCATCGCGTCATCATCCTGGACAGCGACGCCAACTACCTGTCGGAGTTCGGAGGAGCCGGAGACGGGCCGGGTCAGTTCAACGGCATTCACGCAATCGGCATTGGGCCCGACGGCCTAATCTTCGCTCTCGACCGCTCGGGTGGTCGAATCAACGTGTTCAGGACCACAGACGATCCGAAACGGGTCGAGTTCCTGAAGGCGTTCCCCGGGTTCACCCTGCCGTTGGACATCATCGTCAACGAGGACAGTCTCTGGCTCACCGACCTCGGACCGCTCAGGTTCGTCAAACTGGACTTCGACGGCAATCATCTCTACACATGGAACGTCCCGCGGGAGCTGCCCAACGGATACCTCGAAGTCCATACAATCACGGTCGATTCCGACGGGAACCTCTACGGCGGAGACAATCAGTACGGCCGCTCCCAGAAATTCGTGCCCAAGCCTGATGCCGATCCGGCGTTGATCATCGGCACACCTTGGGTCGCGCGCTGATTGCCGGTCCCAACGAAGGAGCTGCAGATGATGGTTCGTGTCCCCCGAGAGATGCGCGGCCGGGTCGTGGTCGCACTGTTGGCCGGGTCGGTGACCCTGGCCCCCGCGCAGGTCCGCGCCGCGCAGCAGTCCGACGGTGTGTCCAAGGGCGCGTTGCGCGCCTCGACTCCCGCCGAGTGGCTGACCACCGGTCGAGACCGAGGTGGGGGTCGAGGGCTTGGCTTGGCGATCGGGGGACTCTAGAAATTCCTATCGTCCGCTGATCTGGAGCCCTGCGGCTCCAGCCGATCACCTCGATGACCCCGGTGAAAAAAGGCGGGAAGCCCAGGGGCTTCCCTTCCGCGCAGATTCTCGGCTTCAGTTCGGCCCAGCCAGCGAGTTGAGCGCCGCCACGAAGTCGCTCCAGGGAACGGGTGACCCGTGCACCGGCGCGAGCGTCTCCACATCCAAATTCATGCGCTCTACCTGGTTGTAGAGGCTGCGCATCGCTGGCAACTGCGCCGTTCTGGGCGGCTCATGCGTGTCGAACAGGTCTGCCTGAAACGCGATGCGCTCGACCGGCAGGTAGGCCATCAACATGCCGGTGACGTGTTGCAGGGGCTGTACGTAGTAGACACGCAAGATCCGGGAATTGTCGGTAATCACATAGTTCTCCTGGATCGCCTCGTAGTTGTAGCCCTCGGACAACTCGGTCGGCGGCCACTTCGAGACGATGTCAGGCTCGACGGTCCTCGGCTCGTAGCTCAACACGTCGCTGTTCAGGAACTCGACGTTCTGAACGTGCGTCACGATGGTCGAGCCGATGTGGAGATAGGCACGCAACCCTCCAATGTGATCGAAGTGCGGGTGCGACGTGATCAGCCACCGAATCGGCTTGTCCGGAGCGAGTGTCGCGACTTCCTCGATGACGGCCAGGCTGCGTGCTTCATTCCCGGGCGCCTCGAACACCGCCACGAAATCGTCGAATTCAACCATGTAGCTGTTGGCGGGACCACCACCGAGCAGATACACCCCCTCTGCTATCTGCTCGACCGTTACCGGCGGGGGAAAGGTCGCCTGTGTCACCGACGGGGGGACGGGCACCGGGTCATCGCACACGTTCGGCTGCACATCGGGAAACTGTCCGCCGTAGGCGTTGTGGCCGGTGCTCTTCCGGTAGAACTGCCAGTTGTCGTCCCAGCCTTGGTGCGAATGCCAGGCGATCGGCCACTTCACATTGCCGAACGTCATCTGATTGGTAGATTCGTGCTCGATGTTGAAATCGCCCAGCGCGGGGATGTTCACCGTCGCCTTGATTCGTTGTATCTGATTCTGTGAATTGATCGTGGCGTCCACGCGATACTTCCCGAACATGGTAATCGCCACGACGTGCATCTTCTCTGGACTGACCACATTCCCGTCGCGGCCTTTTTCGATCTGCTCCCACCGCCACAGCGCGACAGGGTCGGCTCCCGGCAGGCGAGCCGCTTTGAGAAACCCATGGGGGTTCATCCACATCTCCAACCGGTACACCTCGGCAAGTTCGGGCGGGACCGCCACCGGCGGTCCGTCGCCGTCCAGGTGCCAGGCAAATCCGCCATTGACGATGTGCGTCTGACGTGCCGCAGTCTGGGTCGGCGTACCACCAACCCAACCGACCCCATACTTCCATGACGCCGGATTCCGACCCGGATCACGGTCGAAGGTCTCCTTGCTCGTTCCGGCTTCCCAGTTGATAGTGCGCGTGTAGTTGGCCATCGAGCCGATGCGCGGCCAGTCGACGTTCACGGCGTTCTCGAACGTCTGGCCGACGGCACCGTTGTAGCCGGAACCGGAGTAGGTGATGCACCGCAGATTGGCTTCGCCTATTTCCTCGGCGACGGCGGCCAGGAGCGGCTCGGGATCGACGTAACCCGGGGGGAACTGCTGGGCGGGCGCCTGGCTGCCCACCAGCGTAAGAAAAGCGACGATACCGAACAGACGTCTGACCATCTTTCCTCCCGACTTGAAGCGCGTTCATCTCACCCACGGAGGCCGGTGCTGAAAGCCACCGATCGCTATGGGCACAGATCGGCCCGCGAACTACGGGTGGTAGAGGCGTAACCTGAGAGAATCCTCAGATTATACCTGCCTGCGGTCGAAATCAGGCGTGCACCCACATCGCTCGGCGTGGACGTACTCGCGACCAGCCAGTTACGGTACACTGACACCTTTTGGGTGGGCCTGGGCACCCTGGAGGGGAGGCTCGCCGCCACGATGCGTGCAGGCGTGTCACTTCGCAAACCATCTGACAGACATCGGTCAAGGCTCAGTGCGATCAATAGTCCGCGTGGCTGCCGGCCTCTTCATGGTCTTCGCCACAGCGCTGGCCGCAAGCCGCGCTGAGAGCCAGGTACCCGTCCCCGCCTCGTCTGGCGTTGCGTCCGCTGAGCCGTTCGCAGTTGACGGTCCTCCCATGCCGGTCCCGCCGGCCGTCATTTCACGGGACGGCTCCGGACGGGCGACGATTCGAGCGGTACGCGTCGAGGCGCCACTCCGGATCGATGGCGTGCTCGACGACCCGCTCTACGACGAGGTGCCACCCATCTCGGATTTCATCCAGGTCGAGCCACGTGAAGGGGCGCCGGCGACCGAGAAGACCGAGGTCTGGCTGGCCTTCGACAACCAGCAGGTGTACGTCTCGTTTCGGTGCTGGGACAGCCGCCCCGATCGACGTGTCGCCACCGAGATGCGCCGCGACAGCGGTACCACGTGGAACGGCAACGATGTCATCTCAATCTTCATCGACCCCTTCTACGACAGGCGCAACGGGCTCAGCTTCACGATCAATTCGATCGGCGGCCGGAACGACGGCCAGATCACCAACGAGCGCCAGTACGCGGGCGACTGGAACCCGATCTGGGATTTCTCGACTGGCGACTTCGAGGGCGGCTGGACGGTGGAGGTCGCGATTCCCTTCAAGTCGCTGCGTTACAGCGCTGGACAGGCCCAGATCTGGGGGTTCAACGCGCTCCGCACGAACCGTTGGAAGAACGAGCTGTCGACGATCACGCGCATCCCCCCCGGACGCGGCATGCAGAGCGTACAGCAGGCATCCTTGGCTGCCACCCTGGTCGGCTTGACGGCACCGGAGAGCTCGCGCAACCTTGACGTGAAGCCCTACGTGACGACGAGCCTGACGACCGACGTGAACGCGCGCCCGCGCCCGACCAATGACCTAAACGGGGAGGTCGGACTCGATGTGAAGTACGGCGTGACCCAGAACCTCATCGCCGATTTCACCTACAACACCGACTTCGCGCAGGTCGAGGCCGATGAGGCCCAGGTCAACCTGACGCGCTTCAGCCTGTTCTTTCCCGAGAAACGCGAGTTCTTCCTCGAAAATCAGGGCACGTTCTCGTTCGGGGGCGTGGCGACCAGTGGCCGGGCCGCGGGGGGGGGAGACACCCCTATCCTCTTTTACAGCCGCCGGATCGGTCTGAACGAGAGTCGCGCCGTGCCCATCCAGGCGGGCGGCCGGCTCACCGGCCGGGTCGGGCGCTACAGCCTCGGCCTGCTGAACATCCAAACGGACAAGGAACCGTCCTCACGCGGAGACGGCATCAACTTTTCGGTCGTCCGGGTCAAGCGCGACATTCTCCGGCGCAGCAGTGTCGGGGTGCTCTTTACCGGCCGCTCGGCCGGACAACCCGGCGCCAGCATGAATACCACGACGGGGCTGGACGGCACCTTCGGGTTCTTCAACGACCTGTCGATCAATACCTACTGGGCGCACACGCGCACCGCTGGACTGGCCGGCGAGGACACAAGTTACCGTGCGCAACTCGACTATGCCGGGGACCGGTACGGCGTCCAGGTCGAACATCTTCTGGTTGGCGAACACTTCAACCCGGCGGTTGGATTTCTGAGGCGGGACAACATGCGGCGGACGTATGGCCAGGTGCGCTTCAGCCCGCGTCCCGTTTCGATCCCCGCGATTCGGCGCTTCTCCTGGATCTGGTCGACCGCCTACATCGAGGACACGGCGGGCCGTCTCGAAACGCGCGAGCACGCCGGCGAGTTCGCGATCGAGCTGGAGAACAGCGACCGCTTCAGCCTTGGCTACACGGGGACGTACGAATTCCTCCCACAACCTTTCGAAATTGCGTCAGATATCACGCTGCCGGTCGGGTCCTACGACTTCAACCTCTTTCGCGTAGGCTGGGATCTCGGGCAGCAGCGCGCCCTTTCCGCGAACCTCGCGATCGAGGGCGGGACCTTCTACAACGGCCGCCGGTTGGGCCTCAGTGCCAGCCGCGGTCGGCTGAACCTCGGTCCGCAGCTCGCCCTGGAGCCAAGCTACACGGTGAACCGGGTGACGCTGGCCGAGGGGAGATTCACCACGCACCTGGTCGGCTCCCGTGTCACCTATACCACGACTCCTCGGATGTTCGTGAGCGCGTTGCTCCAGTACAGCTCGAGCCTCAACGCCGTGACGACCAACATGCGCCTGCGGTGGGAATACCGGCCGGGCAGCGAATTGTTCATCGTATACAACGATGAGCGCGATACGCTGGCACCGTCGTTCCCACGGCTATCGAGCCGCTCCTTCATCGTGAAAGTGAACCGCCTGCTTCGTTTCTGAAGCGTTCCGGACCGCTGAGGGGTCGGCGTCTCCAGGACGCGGCTGTAGCGCCGTGCGCCAACGCTTCTTCTCAGACGTGAGGGTTCATTCGCCGGCAGCGTGCGCGAGCGCCGAGGGTGTCTGGCGGCCGACAATCGCTGGGGCCTCGTGGACGAGCGCATCGTTCTCGAGGGCCTCCACCATGAACAGGGCAAAGTCGACGCGCCGCGTGATGTTGCTCTTGAGGATGGGGTCGCCCACATGCCGGCTCCACACGGGCAGGCCCTGGCTCTCGCCCGCCTCGAGGTCGATCCCGCGCACGACGATCCACCGCGTGTCGCTGGCGAACACCCGCCGGCACGCCTCCACCTGGTCGTCGATGTCTACGACGCCGCGAACCAGCGGCGCGAGCCAGCCGATCGCCTTCACGACCCCTTTGAACGTCCGAGAGTACGCGTCCTGGCCGTCGCGCGTGATGTGCCACCCGCACGAGAACACCACGCGCGCGCCTGGACGCGCGTGGTCGAGCACGGCCTCGGCCGTTCCCGACGAGTCTGGATTCTCTCGATGAGTTCCAGACAGGTATAATCAGCTGATTCTCAGAGACTTATGAACTTCCAATGGTCCTGAGCTCGCTAAAAAGGACATCATGAGCAGCAACGACAGTTCCCACGAGAAGGCCCCTTGGATCACCTACCGCTCCGAGTTGAAGGTGCTGGACTGCACGGTCCGCGACGGTGGCTTGATCAACGACCATCAGTTCAGTGACGAGTTCGTTCGCGCGGTGTACGACACGTGCATTGCGGCGGGCGTGGATACGATGGAGATCGGGTACAAGAACTCGGAGCGATTGTTTCCGGCGGACCGGTTCGGTGCGTGGCGTCACTGCAACGAAGAGGACGTACGGCGCGTCGTCGGGGACCATGATGCGGAGAGCACCGGCTTAACCCTGGCGGCCATGGCCGATGCCGGCAAGAGCGATTGGAAAACCGCCATCGGCCCAGCCACCGAAAGCGTGCTGGGCATGATCCGCGTCGCGTTCTATGCCCATCAGGTATCCGAGGCGGTGGACATGATCCAACACGCCAGCGAGCAGGGCTACGAGACCATGGCCAACCTGATGGCCGTTTCGAGCATCACCGAAGAAGAGATTGGCACGGTGCTCGAAGCAATTGCACCCACAACCGCGGGCACGATGGTGATCGTGGACAGCTTCGGGCACCTCTATCGCGAGCAGGTCGACCGGCTGTACCGCCGGTACGCCGACGCCATGAAGGGAACGGGCAAGGAAATCGGCATTCACGCACACAACAACCTGCAGCTTGCCTTCGCGAACACCATCGAGGCGATCATCCTCGGTTCGAATCGCGTGGACGCAACCATGGCGGGGCTCGGACGCGGTGCCGGTAACTGTCCGATGGAGCTCTTGCTCGGTTTCCTTCGCAATCCGAAGTTCAAACTGCGACCGGTCATCAGATTGCTACAGGAGCACATGCCGGAGATTCGAAAGACTGTCGAATGGGGCCCGCTCGTTCCTTACAACATCACTGGTCAGCTGAATCGCCACCCGCGTGCGGCCATCGAGTTTCGAGCTGGGGAGCATCGCGCGGACTTCGTGGCCTTCTACGACGAGATCGTGAACGACACGTAGACGCCAGAACTTGCCACGTGGCCATGCACGGACGCGAAGCGTGCGGCCGGAGGCTCGTGTGCCCCCTATTCCTCGAGAACGACGACCCGTCCGGATGATCCGTCCACACGCACGCGTTGTGAGGAATATCTCGATTCTTGAGTGCATCGCTACACGATGTGTTCCTGGGCATGTAAGAAAAACCATGAACAGCGTGGTTCACGGTAAGGTCGATGGCAGATTCGTGCTAAATGGAAGAGAACGAGCGGATGTGATGCAGGAGCTTCAGGGGGACCTGCGAAAGTTGAGAGAGTTGAGAAACACGTACGGTGCAGGGATAGATCGACTTTGGAATATGAAGGCGTAGCCGCTTGAATAACTCGTCTTTGTGTGGCGAGTGTCTGGCCGAGATCCGTCGCCGTGGACAGGCTGACTAAGTGCCGGCGTGAGGCCCAGGCGTTCAAGACCGGCCCGACCGAACCGAATGCCGAGCTGGGTCGGCCGACCTCGCTCGCGATCGGAAGATAGCTCGTTGGGTCTGGGAAGCTGCGACTGTTCCCGTACTCACGCACCAACGTCTGGCTACGCCGCCAGTAGCCGCTCGACCTGGGCCGACAGCTCCTCGTACGGCACCGTACCTGGATGGTAGAGCCGTACGATACCTTCGCGGTCGATGACGACCACCGTCGGCGTCGTGCTGACACCGAAGTCGAGGAAGTTCTGCTGGCTCACGGGCACGCTCATCCACGGCGGGATGGGATAGCGCTCCTGGTAAGCGCCTCGCAGATACGCCAGCTCCGCGTCCGGCGTCGCGTCCTGCCCACCGGACACGTAGCCATAGAGCTGGGTCGGGCCGAGGATAGCCAAGCCGCGCTCGCCGTAGCGCTCGTGCAGCTGCTCGAGAATCGGCAACTGCTGCTTGCAGTCCGGGCACCAGTGGGCCCAGAAGAACGCCACGACGACGTGCCCCCTCAGACCGTCGGCAGACGGCAGCGTGACACCGATATGATGTTCAACATCGAGCACCGGAAACGGCTGCCCTTCCAGGCTAAGCAGCATGACGTTCTTCTGGATCCGAGTCTCGATTGAGGTTCCTCTGTAGCGCTCGCGTTGCGCACGCAGGAACTCAACCGCACCGGTGCGATCGCCTGTGGCATCCTGCACGTGGCCGAGTACTTCGATCCCCGCGCCCAGCGCTGTTGGTAGCTGACCTTCGGCGTCTAGTTCCCGCTCGGAAAGCACGGCGAGACTGCCCTCGTAGGCCTCGCGCGCATACTGCTCGGCCACGTCCCAGCGCTCGGCGAAGCTGGCTCCGCGACCGAGCCACGACGCCGCGACCAACCAGCCCAGGGACGACGACTCGTGATACGGGCGCTGTTGTTCGATGAGCGCCTGCGCCGCGTCAACCTCTTCGGCCCACGCCATGTCGCGTATCTGGCCGACAAGCTCCGAGATCTCGATCGACGCGCCGGCCGACGCCTCAGTGACCTCTGGACCCGGCGCCGCGGACCCGCAGGCGAAGCTCACGACCGACGCGACCACGAACGTGAGACCCGCGATTCTCTTCACCACTATCCAGGTGCCTCCCTGTGTTTGATGTCTTTCCCTGGTCAGAGATTGTAACCCCTGACGCCCACGGCATGGAACAGGAGATGCTGGCAACGACGTCTCACAATCGAACGACACGACGAAGCGTCACACCCTCTCGTCCGCCACACCGCCCTCGAGCCGGCGGGTTCCCCAAGTGCGCCAGACTAGAGTAAGATTCCGGCATTGGCCTGCCGTTCGCATGGCACAGTCATTGGCCGGGTGCACCGGTCGTTCGATCAGCCCTCGGTCCCGCTGGACACGGCGGCGGCCGGCCGGCGAAGGAGACGGAACGCGATATGCCATCCCTCGACGTCTTGTGCGACCTGGACGAGACGATCCGGTCGCGGTCAATCCTGCGGCATCCCTTCTATCAAGCGTGGGAGCAGGGCGTGCTGACGAGAGCACAACTGGCGACCTATGCACGCATCTACTATCCGCACGTCCACGCCTTCCCCGGTTATCTCGAATCGGTGATCCGTCATGCCGACGACCCGGATATTCGCGCAGAGCTGGCGCACAACCTCGCGGACGAGCGGGAAAACCCGGCGGCCCACGATGAGCTGTGGCTCGACTTCGCCGAACACCTGGGACTCAACCGCCACGACGTGACGTCTTCGCGCCGTCACCCGGCCGCCGAAGCCATAGTCGCCACCTACGAGGCGCTCACGAGCGAAAGCTTGCCGACCGGGCTGGCGGCGCTCTACGCCTACGAATCGCAGCAACCCGAGGTGGCACAAACGAAAGTCGACGGCCTGCGCGCCCACTACGACATCTGCGCGCCGTTCGCACTGGCCTACTTCGAGGTTCACAAAACGACCGACGTCAGACACCGGCAGGGTGAGCGCGACGCGCTGGCCGCCTGCATCGAGTCGGGCACCCAGGCTGATGTCGTCACCGGCGCAACCGAACGCGCGCTCGTCGCCTACTGGCGCCTCCTCGACGGCGTCTGCGCTGAGACCGGCCTGCCCTCGTAGCAGCGAACCTGTGGAGCAGATCCGAGAGCACTTGCGGTATCAGGTCAACGGCTGCGACAGCCAGGAGGCAGCCGGCCTGATTTTTTAACGGATCCCGTCTGGCCCAATCGCGCCGGTGTGCTCTGTTGGATGATCGATCCGGCGGCCCTGGTGCGTGCCGTCACTCGCGCCTGCGAGCCGGTCTGGCCCTGACGGGCCCGGTCAGCGTCCACGTCACCCCCCTCAGCATCCACAACCGAAGATGACCGAGAGCGTCTTCTACAAGCTCGGCCGTCTGGCGGGCGGCAAGGCCCGCAAGGCCAAGTGGATGTGGAACGCGGTGACCGGAGATGAGACCGAAGCGGTTCTGGCTGAGTACGGTGTCGGCCGGGACATGGCGGCGGTCATCCGTGAGCACAGCCGGTGCGAAGCCGACCCAGCCCTGCAGGCGCTGCTCGATGAGACCTGTGACCAGCTGGCTGCGGCGGTCCGCAACAAGCTGTACAGGTTCGAAGTGAGCGTGGTGAGCGACGACCCGTCGACCGCCTATGCGCTGCCGGGCGGCTTCATCTTCGTCACGCGGTCGCTGACCGACCTCTGCGATCGTAACCGGGACGAGTTGGCGTTCGTGGTCGCCCACGAGATGGCGCACGTCCTCCGCCGGCACGCGATCAACCGGGTGCTCCGCCAGACCGCGTATGCCGCGGCGTCGGTGGTCATGCCAGGACGCGGCGCCATCGCCCCCTGGCTTCGCAGTGTCGGCCTCGAGTGGCTGGAGCGCGCCTATTCACGGGAGCAGGAATACGAGGCCGACGAACTCGCGGCCTTGTTGACACGCGCGGCCGGCTTCGACCGGACCGGCCCGATACAGCTGCTGGAGCGGTTCCGCGCGCTTGCGCCGCCGGCCGAAGCACCGGGTCTCGGCGCCTACCTCTCCACCCACCCCCCGGTTGCCGAACGCATCACACGGCTGCACAACCGGCTAGCGTAGCAGCCCGTCGTGACACCCCGCCTCGCGCCGAGACCAGCCGTGGCAGAAGCCGCGGGCGGCCTCTGCCACGGCGCAACGCGGGAACACATTGGGGAACGTGACCAGGGAGCGACGGCGTTCAGACCGGATGCAGTGTCGGCCGAATGCTGCGGAACGTTCCGCACGACCAAGAGACCTATTCGCCGTCCGGTCTGTCAAGCCGACTCCGTCTTTCCCGCAACTCCGTCTTGAGCCGCCCTAATCCCTCCCGTTGCTGCTTGTAGACCCGCAGGAAGTGATCGGCGTCGGACAGAATTTCGGTCAACTCAGTGTTCCCGAACCAGTCGCCGGCTTTCGTGCGAGCAGCGATGTCGCGAGCGATGTTGGTCTGGTCCAGCACCAGAGTGGTGTCCTTCTCCAGGACCTCGACCGTCGCGATCACGGCATCCAGCACGCGGAGCTCCTCGGTCGCCTCGGCGAGTTGCCGCAGCGGCCCCAACCTGTCGTCTTGTTCGTCAGCCATAAGCCAAGAGCGCTGTCAGGCCGGTGCGACCTGCAGGAGCCCGTTGCGCGCCAGCCGTCGCGCCGTTCTCGATGCCACGCGTGGTCTCACCATGCCGATCGGACGATCCCATTCGTCGTCCGATCACCGCCGGTCGGAGTGAGCTCCGTCGCCGGGCTCGCGCTGAGCCGCAGGCGACCTGATGGGCCACCAAACATTTGCGATGATGGGAATGAGATAGGCTCGCAGGCCTCGCCATGCGAAGCTGCAGGAGTTGCATCGATACCACGCCCCCCCCCAGACATCCTGACCGTCTCATGTGACGTACGCCTGCCGCTGCTAATAGCAGGTGGTTCCATCACCCTGCACTCTCGAACTGCCGGTCTGCCCACCCCGGCTAGGCTGCGAATCGCCCGTCCAGCGTATCCGAAACTCAGCGTACTGCAGGGTCGCGCGTACGCCAACCTAGCTTCAACGAGGCCGGACCAGACTTCAGACGTCATAGTAACACTCCCGCCGTCTGGATATATCTTCACCGGTCGGGCACACACTCCGGTCATTGCCAGCGCAGCCTCGATATCGCCGGTCAATCCGCAGTCGTCCTGGGCCACGTCGTCAGACGGGATTTGGCGACTATGCGTCCATGTCACGACTATAATCAAGCCATATGCGTAGGGTGGGTATCGCGGTTGTCTCCAGCTGCGCCCTGGCGGTGAGCGGGTGCGCCCAGAGCGTCCCGGACGACACTGATGCGAGCGTACCGGAGGGCGACCAGATTGTGGCACTGGCGGTCGACCACCGGGCACAGTGGCGGGAGCTACGCATCGAGGGCACGACAGATCTGTCGGACGGGGCTGTCGTGTCATATCGAGTGACTCATGCATTGGCCACGGGACTGCCGCCGAGCGAATGGCCCGCCCAGAACCTTATCGCCGACGGCACTGCGGTGGTCCAGGAGGGCCAGTACTGGGCCCGGCTCAACACGACCTACTGGCCACCTGGAACTGTTCACGTGGAGGTGCAGTTTCCGGTCGCCCCCCAGCCCGACGGGGTACGTACGCGGTACGGTGACTTCGGCGAACACCTGACCGGCGACAACGTCACGTCACTCGGGGCTTCCAAGGTCGTCACTGTCGAGCACACGCTCGAGTGGACGCGCTGACCGACACACCGCTCGACGACCCAGCAGATCCCGCTGATGTCTTTTTTCCGGACCACAATAGACACGCTGCACCCCTACTTGCCAGGCCGGCAACCGGCGCCGGAGACCGATGTCATAAAGCTCAACACCAACGAGAATCCGTACCCTCCCAGCCCGCGGGCACTCGACGTGCTCCGGCAGCTTGATGGGGACAGGCTCCGCCGGTATCCGCACCCGCGTGGCAACGAGTTCCGTCAGGCCGTCGCCGAAGTGCTCACGATCGACCCCACCTGGGTACTACCGGGTAACGGGAGCGACGATCTACTGACCATGCTGGTGCGCGCCGTCGCCGGTCCGGGGCGACCGGTCGTCTATCCCACGCCGACCTATGTGCTGTATCGCACGTTGGCCCAGATTCAGAACGCGCCGGTTGTGGAGGTGCCATTCGACGATCGGTTCCACCTGCCGGCCGAACAACTGCTGGCCGCGCGGGGAGCGCTGACGCTGGTAGCCAACCCGAACAGCCCATCAGGTACCGCCGTGCCGCCCGACCACTTGTCCGCGCTGGCCACAGCGCTCGACGGATTGCTCGTCGTCGACGAAGCCTACGTCGCGTTCGCCGATGACGACGCCCTGGCGTTGGTCCAAGATCATGCGAATGTCGTCATCCTGCGAACACTGTCGAAGAGCCACGCGCTGGCCGGGCTTCGGCTGGGATTCGCCGTTGCTCAGCCGGCGGTGGTCGAGGGAATGGCCAAGGTGAAGGACAGCTACAATGTTGACGTGATCGCCGCCAAGGCAGGCGCCGCAGCCATCCGGGACGTCGATCACACGCAACGGGTCGTTGCGCAAATCAAGGAGAGCCGTGCGCGCCTGACGGCGGCGCTCGAAACCCTTGGCTGTCGTGTCTGGCCCAGTCAGGCGAACTTTCTCCTCGTGCGGCCACCCGCCGGCGATGCTGGACGGGTTTCTCTGGAGCTCGAAACACGCGGCATCCTGGTACGGTACTTTGGTGAGGAATCGCTCTCGGACACACTTCGCATCACCGTCGGCACCGACGACGACCACGCAGCGCTGGTCGAGGCCCTGCGCGACATCCTGCGCGCCCCGTCGGCCGCCACGCGATGACGACGGACGACCTGTCGATCTTTGGTACACCGAGGACGAGCTAACGTTCGTACTACTCGAGATCTTTCGCAAACTGCCTAACCAGAGTGGCCAGGTTGGGGAACTCGTCCCGAGACCGTCTCAGCCGGTCCGATAGGTGCCACCATCAACGGACTCTGTCATCCCGACCCTCCCGTGGATCGCTCGGGCCGCCGCCCGCCCGCGTGCACATTGCCTCCGGCCGTGATTCCTGTGGGATGGGCGTATGCCCCGCCAACCCCGATCTACAGCCGGCGGCGTTACCGACCGATACCACAGTCTGTCATGGTGCGCTTTCTCCATCCGAACCGACCGACGGACGAGCAGACCGACGTGTGGTGCGAGCAGACCGACGCCGGATTCCGGCTGGTGCGACGTGAGCCCGATGGGGACCTGTACGCTGAGTGCTGCGCCAGCCGCGTGGCGCTCTACGCGGCTACCGTGCGGTTGCAAACGGCACTGACCCGATCAGGGTGGCTACCGGCCGGAATGATACGCACTCCGGTTGCACGACGTCGCGCAACGCGGGCCGCTCAGTTCCATCGGTAGCCGACGGGACCCCATGCCGGCCGTTGCGATCGATGTCGCGGTCCTGCTAACCGCAGATGCTCGCGCCGTCGCTGAACGGGCAAACGCCTACTTCGATGTCTCGGCCGCCGCCGGATTTCGGTTCAACGACACCCATCATCCTCACGTCACGCTCGGACAACACTTCGTCCCCAGTGACCAACTTATCGAGGTCCGTACTGCGGTCGGCACGGTCGTGTCCGCCCGACCGCCGCTGGAGCTACGGGTGACAGGTGTGCGGCGGGGACGCACAGCGCAAGTGCTCGTCGTCGCACCGACGCCAGCGCTACGGCAACTGCACGAGCAGCTGATGGATACCCTGGCCCCGTACGAGGTGCCCGGCAGCGCCGCCGCGTTCCAGCAGGACGACGCCTCGCCACTCGATGCCAATGTCGCCTGGGTGGCCCGGTTCCGCGCCGACTCGAGCTATGCGCGATTCGACCCGCACATCACCGTCGGAATCGGCTCTAACCCCATCAGCATCGACCCGTTCAGCTTCAGCGCCAGGCAGATCGCCATCTGCCGGCTCGGCCGATTTTGCACGTGCCGCGACCAGCTGGCCCACTGGACGCTATAACCCGGCATCGTCAGCAGTAGGGCATCTAGAGCAGCAGGCCTTACACGCCAGCCTGTGTTGCTTCCCAGTCGGATACTATCCGGTGTACTCCCTCGTCGCGCCTTGTGCTGGCCGCTCCCGGCATTGCGTGCGAGCGTTTCGGTGCTACACGATCAAGCGGACAACCGTGCCTTCCGCCTTCTATACTGGGTCATGCGATGGTCTGTGTCCTGATCGGGTTGTGCCTCGTCGGGTTCGTCATCTCGAGCTACTTCACAGGCGTGGCCTACCACTGGGTCCGCCCGGAGACCAGCTGGATCCCGGCCATCTGCCGGATGGGCGAGCAGGCGTGCGCGGCGATCGTGTTCACGCCGCGCGCCCGGATCTTCGGAGTGCCGAACTCGGTGCTCGGCCAGCTGTTCTACGCGGCACTGGCAACCGCGGCGTTGAGCGGTGCGCTGGACCGGGCACCGCCCTACTACGCCCTGCTCTGCGCCAGCGGAGCCACCGTCCTGCTGGGTGTCTATCTCACCTGGTCACTGCTGTTCGTCACGCGGGTTAACTGCGTGCTCTGCTTCACGTCGCACACCATTAACCTTGTCCTGTTCGTGACGCTGCTGGTCCGGCCCTGACGGCCACGCGCGACGGCCCGGCCGGAACCGGTGCCCCAACGGGAGGCGGAGAACGGCCCCGACTCGCCCGTCCGGAGCCACGCCGTACGCGGAACCGCGCGACTGGACAAGCCGGGCACGAAAGTAGGCTTGGTTGGACCTACCCCGGACTACGGAGCGCTTCGGACGACGGGCCCGCCGGAAGCCAGTCGTTGACGTTCGGAAATGATCAGCCGGTACTCGGAGGCGCGCTTCCAGACCCGGTTGGCCATCTCGGTCAGATGCACCGCCTTTAGCCCGAAATACAGGAACAGCGAGCCGGCGGTGCCGACCACCAGCGCCTGGAGAAAGGTAACGACCCGCCCACCGATCTCCGGCACCAACTCACCAATCCCCTGGTAGACGATGAAGCCGACGACTGCCAGGAATGGCCCGGTCACGGTGCGCACGCTCCAGGAGGCCACACGGGACTGCTTCTCCATCAGCGCGCCTATGGTCCGCAGCCGGTCGAGTCCGGCGGCGATGTGCTCGAAATCGGCGGCCAGGAGCACGTCCCGCAACGTGACCTGCGCCCGGCAGGCCCGCGCCACTCGCCGGTCGCCCCGGAGCCAGGACACCCCGTTGACCTTACAGGTGAAGTCCGGGAACCGTTCGCGTAGCCGCTCCAGCAACCGTGCCTGGCCTACGTCAGTGTGCTCGTGAAGCGTCGATGCCGTGTCGATCTCGACGCGATGCCGGGACGGAATCAGCACGAGCTCGTGCAGCTCCCCGGTCTCGTGCTCCTCGACATACGCCGCTGCGTGGGGTGCGATGCCCTCGTGCAGCATCGCCTCGTGGTCGAGACAGGGCAAACCGGGAACCTTCTTGGGCAGACCGACACGCAACCGATACAGCTTGACGGCTCTCACGTACGCGAAGGTGGCAACCTCAGCGAGAAAGCGGCGACACGCTTCGCACTCGTCCGAGCCGGACGGTGCCCTGATCGGAGCGGCGGTCTGTGCGTCGCCGGCGTCGTTTGGCCCGGACCGCTCGTCGACCGCCGTCGGCGCCGTGGATACTGGTTGGATCCCCTTGCTCATCGCCTTCGTCGGTCAGATCTGGCGCCGCACCACCAGCCCCGGTCACAGCCTTCCGAGCGGGGATCATCACGATACCACAGCGGATCGCGGACTATAATCCGCTTGCATGTTGCGATGCGGCACCGGTGGAACGAAGAGGATCACGCTGCCGGAACCGCAGTGGTACGTGGCAAAACACCGACATCAGATCGGCCCGATGCCCGAGGCGAAGATCGTCCGTAACATCCACACCGGCAGCGCCGACCCGACGGCGCTTGTCTTCATCGCCTGGATGTCGAACCGGCGCCGGGGCCGACAGCATCGACCAGGCCGCAGACGGGCGGTCGCAGACAGGATGAAGGGGCTGATACTCGACCACACGTTCGGGATCGGCGACCACATCGGCGGCAGATAGTCGATGGTATAGTTGAAACTGCCTGTGCGTTGTCGTTGCTGCCTGTTCGAGTCTCCGTCGCCCTGACCGAGTGCACCGCCGGAGCAGCCACAACCGCCACAAACACACGAGGAACCAGACCAATGCCGAACTCGTCTTCGAAGCCGCGCCGCCGCCTGCTCGCGGCGTTGCTGATCACTGCGCTGTGGCCCTTCGTCGCATCGCTCGTCGTCGTCCCCGGCCAGTCGGAGCACGCCACCGTCGAGACCAGGCTCGCCGCACAAGCCCAGACGACAATCTGGGACGGAGTCTACACCGAGGACCAGGCAGGACGAGGTGAACGCGTCTACGGGCAGGAGTGCGCGAGTTGTCACCTTGACGACATGATGGGCGACGGTATCGCGCCGGCCCTGGTCGGGTCCTCGTTCTTCTTCCGCTGGAGCGATCTCTCCATCGGCGACATGTACGCCGCAATTCGTACGACCATGCCACAGGGCGCCCCGGCCAGCCTGAGCCCGGCCGGCTACGCCGACATCGCCGCCTTCTTGCTGCAAGCAAACAGGGTGCCGCCCGGCGACACCGAGCTCCCCACGGACATGGACGACCTCGAGGGCATCGCCATCACCGCAGCACAGTAAGTCAGGGAGCCGCGGCCTGCGGCGCGGCCGCCCGCTGCATCGCCCGTTCAGCTTCCTCGCGTCCCGGGTAGCTGATCCCCCGTCGGTGCAGCTTCAGCGTGTAGATGCTGAACGGCGAGAACCAGTGTGACAGATACACGCTGCCGACCGTCGCCGCCATGAGCGGTAGCATGATCCGGTAGTCGTTCGTCATCTCGAACAGGATCAGAATCGACGTGGTCGGTGCCTTTGCGGCCGCCGCGAAGAATGCCGCCATCCCCACCAACGCGTAAGCACCGGAGCCAGCAGTCCACTCAGGGAACAGGACGTGGACCAGCGAACCAAACGCGCCACCTAGCATCGCGCCCATGTACAGACTAGGCGCGAATACTCCGCCGGACCCGCCGGACCCGAGCGTCGCGCAGTTGGCCAGGAACTCAGCCGCGAACAACCCGATCAGCAGTGTCCAGGGAAACCGCACCCAAAGGGCTGATTCGATCGCGGAAAAGCCAGAGCCATACACCTCCGGGAAATAGCGCAGGACCAACCCCACCATCAACCCGCCGACCGCCGGTTTCAGGTAGTCCGGAAAACGCCAGGCTCCGAACAGGTCCTCGGCCTTGTAGAGCGCCCGCACATACAGGATCGCAGCCCAGCCGAGAACCAGCCCCATCACGAAGTAGAGCGGCAGCTCCTGACCGCTGACGAGATCGTACGCCGGAGCGGTGAACGCCGGGTAGTTGCCGAGATAAGATCTCGCCACCATGCACGAGCTCAGCGAGGTCAGCAGCACGAGCAGGAAGTCGGTCTGCACCCGGCCGACGAGCACCTCCATCGAGAAGATGGCGCCGGCAATCGGCGCATTGAAGGTGGCGGCGATACCACCGGCGGCGCCGCAGGTGACCAGTGTCCGCACGCGATGGGGGGTCAGCTTGGTCCACTGCCCCACCGCCGAGCCGATGGCCGACCCGATCTGCACCATCGGGCCCTCGCGTCCCGCCGTGCCGCCGAACCCGATCGTCAGTGACGACGTGATAACTTTGATCGTGGCGACCCGCTTGCGTATCTTGCCGCCCCGGCTCGCCAGCGCCGTCATGACCTCCGGTACGCCGTGGCCTCGCGCCTCTCTCGCGAACCGGTGAATCAGCGGTCCCGCCATCAGTCCACCGAGTGCCGGCAACAGCACCAGGTTGGCCGGACCGAACAGGTCGAGGGCCGACGCGACGGGCCCAAGGGCGAAATCAGCGATCTGCTCGAGCACGAAGATAAACCCGACCGACCCGTACCCGGTCAGGATGCCAACGACCACCGCGAGGATGATGAGATAGTTCTGCTCGGGCAGGAACGAAGCGCGGAAGAAGACCTTCGTCCAGCGCCAGATCTGCAGCGACCTGGTGAGCCTCGGCCAGCCCGCCGCCAGCATCCGGCCCAACCGGACACCGGCGTCCGTCACGGACTCCAACGAAAACCTGCGGCGCGACCTCGCCATCAGTCGCCGGGGTCGAGCGCGAGGATCACGACTCGGTCTGCACGCTGAACGGTCACCAGGGTCGGCTCGCCCCGCCGATCCATCTGCTCGAACACCGCCCGCGCGTCGAGACCCTCCGCCCGGCGGCCGTCGACCGCGAGCACGACGTCGTCTGGTAACAGACCAGCCGCCGCGGCGGCCCCACCCGCCACCGTCGCGGCGACCCGCCACCCATCACCCCGCGCTGCCTCGGCGCCAGACGCCCACCACAGCGCGAGACCGAAGCGAGCCAACCGCACCGGCGGCTCGCCCACCGGACGGCAGTCGTCCCCCGGCAGCACCGTACCACCGGCCAGTCGGCGCTCCCCGCGCAGAACCCGGTAGCGTGCGAGCGTGCCAGGCCCAAGGGCGTCTGAGGCGGCTTCAAACGCCCCGACCGTGGTCACTGCCTCCCCATTCCACTCTATGATCACGTCGCCGGCACGCAGCGACGGCTCCGGTACAAAGGCGTCCTGCCGGACCTGCTCGACCAGCAGGCCGCTCTCGATCCCAAGTAACGCCAGTACCGGCGGCGCCAACTCGGAGACCACAAGGGCCCGGCAGCGGGCCTGGCGCTGGAGCTCGGCCACCACGCGGCGCACGGCACTCGACGACAGCAGCCGCGGTCTGTCCCCAACCTCGCCCATCCCGACAGCCACCCCGACGAGCGCGCCGTCGAGATCGACGACCGCCGTCGCGCCCGCTCCCGCCAGTTCCATCGACACCTCAAGCGACGCCCCACCCAGCTCGTCCGGCTCGGCTCGGGCCCAGACCAGATACCCAGGCGTGATCGCCGACCGACCCGACCGATCACGCGTCACTGCGCCCACATAGGACCCGGACGGCACCGCCGCCGGCGGAATCAACTCGAACGCCTCGATTCGAGACGCATCCACCTCGAAGAGCGACAATCCGCGATCACGGTCCATCGCGATCAACCCACCCGGCCGCAGCGCCTGGACCGGCGCCGGGTCAGCGGGTGCCTCCACGCCAGTTTCATCCGATTGCTCCTCACGTCCCTCACCGGTCAGCGAGCCACCATCCGTGCCGACATCCACTTCACCTGCAACGTCCGGCGGCTCGTCTGGTGGAGCCACGAGACGCGCCCGCTCGACTTCGGCCAGCACGGCCGCGCCGGCGGCGGTCGACGTCAGCGCCAGACCGGGCATGACGACGACCGCCGCTGTCGCGTCGGGTCCGACGAGCACCACCTTAGCCTCGACGCGTTCGCGGAGCTGGCTCCAGTAGTCGTCAAAATAGGTTAGCGGTGTCTTTTCAAGGTCGGGCCGACGCGAGGTGGGTGGCGGCAACAGCGAAGAGATGCCTTGTTGCTCTGTCCTGTCGATCGGTCGATCGCGTCGCCAGACCCCCTGGACGAGCACCCCCGAGACCACAAACATCACCAGCACCGGGAACAACAACTGCCGCTCGTGAAGGGTCCGGATGACGGGAATGCTAAGCAGTGGTCCCACGCGGCGCCTCGACCTGTCGTGTCAGCGGGGCCCGATCGGGGCCGTTGGTGACCCGATTCACACGGGACGAACCAGAGCCAGGCGTGTCGAAAACCGCGCACGCTCGTTGCGGCCTGCAGACCGGACGACCGCCACGCCGAGGAGCCCGCTCACTAAAAGTGTAACACCGAACACCGTCGTGGGCAGACCAGCGAGTCTCCGCCAGATGGCACATACGTCCTCGAGTCGTCAAAGTAAGCACATCGCCTTCCATACAACCGATAAGTCCAAGTATCCTAAGGTCTTGGTGTCCAGTCGGGTCTCTTGTTGTCCTCCGCGGATCTGTTCGGAAGGCCCACCGTGACCACAGTCGACGCCACATCCGCCACACACCCAGCGGGCGCCGCAACGTCACCTCGTGGACGCGAGATCGTTTTCGAGACCCGCGACATCACGAAGGTCTACCACATGGGGGAAGTGGATGTGCACGCGCTGCGGGGCGTGAACCTGACGCTACTCGACTCTGAGTTCCTCGTGCTGCTGGGTCCTTCCGGCAGCGGCAAGTCGACGCTGCTGAACATCCTCGGCGGACTCGACGTCCCGACCGCCGGCCGCGTCCTCTATCGCGGTCACGATCTGACCGCCGCCGAGGACCGTGAGCTGACCGACTACCGCCGGCGCCACGTTGGCTTCGTGTTTCAGTTCTACAATCTGATTCCGAGCCTCACGGCGCGCGAGAATGTCGCGCTCGTCACCGACATCGCCGAGCACCCGCTCGCACCCACCGAAGCGCTCGACCTCGTGAACCTGACCGACCGCCTCGATCACTTTCCTTCACAGCTGTCCGGCGGCGAACAGCAGAGGGTCGCGATCGCCAGGGCCATCGCAAAGCGACCCGACGTGTTGCTCTGCGACGAACCCACCGGCGCGCTCGACATCTCGACCGGCATCGTGGTGCTCGAGGCGATCGAACGGATCAACCGCGAGCTCGGCACCGCGACCGCGGTCATCACCCACAACGCGGCGGTCTCCGCGATAGCGGACACAGTCATCACGCTCTCGGATGGCCGTATCGGGTCGGTTCGAGAGAACGACCACAAGCTGCGCGCGCACACGCTCGAGTGGTAACACGAATGCAGGCGCTCAACCGCAAGCTGCTCCGGGACCTGTGGCGCGTCAAGGGCCAGGCGGTCGCCATCAGCCTCGTCATCGCTGTCGGTGTGGTCATGCTGGTGATGTACAGCAGCGCCTTCGACTCGCTACGGCTGACACAAACGAGCTACTACGAGCGCCAGCGGTTCGCGGACATTTTCGTCACGCTCAAGCGCGCGCCGTCGCGGTTGCGCGACCGGATCGCCAACATTCCCGGAGTAGCGCAGGTCGAGACGCGTGTAGTGGTGGACGTCACGCTGGACGTCGAGGGGCTGAGCGAACCGGCAACCGGTCGGCTTATCTCGATTCCCACCCTGCGCCGATCGATGTTGAACGACATCGTTATCCAGCGTGGCCGCTACATCGACGGCACGCGACCCGACGAGGTCATCGTCAACGAGGCGTTCGCGCTCGCGCACGACCTGACCCCGGGCGACACCGTCAGCGCGATCATCAACGGACGCCGCCGCGACATGGAGGTGGTCGGGTTCGGGCTGTCACCCGAGTTCATCTACACCATTCGCCCTGGTGAGCTGATCCCGGATGACACCCGGTTCGGCGTGTTCTGGATGGAACGGCGCGCGCTGGCCGCCGCCTTCGACATGGAGGGCGGCTTCAACGACGTGACGCTGTCATTGATGCCCGGCGCGCGGGAATCAGAGGTCATCCAGCAGCTCGATACCCTGATCGAAAACTACGGCGGGTTTGGCGCCATCCCGCGAGATCTACAGCTCTCGCACTGGTCGTTGACCCAGGAGCTGAACGGCCTACAGGGAGTCGGACAGATGGTGCCGCTGGTCTTTCTGAGTATCGCGGCGTTCCTGCTCAACGTGGTGCTGACCCGCATGGTATCGGTGCAACGGGAACAAATCGCCACGCTCAAAGCGCTGGGCTACGCGAACGCGGTGATCGGTTGGCACTACACGAAGTGGGCCCTGGCGATCGCGCTGACCGGGGCGGTTATCGGCACCGCCGGCGGCGCCGCAATGGGCACCGCCATGACGTCGATCTACAACGACTTCTTTCGGTTCCCTGAGCTGACATATCGCCTGCTGCCAAGCGTCGTCACGAGCGGCGTGGTGATCAGCCTGCTGGCCGGTGTGCTCGGCGCTGCCACCGCAGTCCGCCGAGCCGTCCGTCTACCGCCGGCCGAAGCAATGCGACCGCAACCGCCCGCCCGCTACCGGGTCAGCCTGATCGAACGACTCGGTATCCGGGGCGTGCTGTCGCAACCGGCGCGTATCGTGCTGCGCAACATCCAGCGCCAGCCGGTGCGGTCGCTTGCCTCGGTGACAGGCATCGCCTTCTCGGTCGCGATGCTCATCGTCGGCACCTTCTCGATCGACGCGATGAACGAGATGATGGACGTACAGTTCAGCATCGCACAGCGCCAGGACGTCACGGTGAGCTTCGTCGAGCCCGCGTCAGCTGCAGCGCGGCACGAGCTGCAGCGGCTACCAGGGGTCGTGTCGATCGAGCCGACCCGATCGATTCCGGCGCGCCTCCGGTTCGGCAGCCGGTCACGCCAGCTTGCCCTCAGCGGGCTACCCGAGGAGCCGCGTCTGAACCGCGTGATCGAGGTGACCGACCTCAGCGCGGTCACGCTGCCACCGAACGGGCTGGTCGTGTCGCGGAAGCTAGCGGAGATCCTCGGCGTTGACCGCGGCGACGTCGTCCGGGTCGAGATTCTGCATGGCGCACGACCAGTACGTGAGGTGGTGGTGGCCGACGTGGTGAAAGAGTACATGGGGCTCTCCGCCTACATGGAGATCGACAGTGTGCGACGGCTCCTCCGTGAGAGCGACACGCTGTCGGGCGGGTTCGTCACGGTGGACCCGTCCCAGCTCGACGAATTCTATCGAGCTCTGAAGGAAACCCCCCTCGTCGCCGGCGTCACCTTAAGAGGGGCTGCGCTCGAGAGCTTCGAGGAAACGTTCGCAGAAAACATCAACGTGATGATCTTCTTCAACGTGCTGTTCGCCAGTATCATCGCCTGCGGGGTCGTCTACAACGCCGCCCGCATGTCGCTGTCTGAACGAAGCCGCGAGTTGGCAAGTCTTCGGGTCATCGGGTTCACGCGCGCGGAGATCTCGTCGATCCTGCTTGGAGAACTGGCAGTACTTACCTGCATGGCAATCCCGATCGGGCTGCTGTTCGGCTATGGGCTGGCCGCACTCGTGGTGACGCTGTTCGACACCGAGCTCTACTCGTTCCCGCTGGCGGTCGCGCCACGCACGTACGCGCTCTCCACGCTGGCAGTGCTGGCGGCCACGGTACTATCCGGGCTGATCGTCAGGCGCAAGCTCGACACGCTCGACCTGGTGGAAGTACTGAAGACACGCGAATGAGGGACGTCCCGTTTCCGACTTGTGCCTACTCACTGCTCTCAACCAACTTCGCGGAGGTTGGAAGACGCGGCACAGTCCTCCGCCTTCGCCAGTCTTCAGTCTCCTGTTTCCCTCCTTCTGGGAGAATACTGTAGGTAAGAATGGCTGTTCGTGCGACACGGTTCATCGTCTGGGGTGTGGCGCTGCTGGTGGTCGCCGCGCTGGTCTACGCGCTGCAGCCGCAGCCGTTGCAGGCCAACATCGTCAGCATCGGCATCGGGCCGTTGCGAGTTACGCTCGAGGAGGAGGGCGAGACCCGCGTGCGCGACCGGTTCATGGTGTCGGCGCCGCTCGCCGGTCGAGTACTCCGGATCGGGCTCGAGCCTGGCGACCCGGTGACGGCCAACGAGACGATACTCGCCACCTTCCTGCCGGTCGACCCAACGCTGCTCGATGCCCGCACGCGAGCCGAGGTCGAGGCAAGGGTTCGGGCGGCGGAGGCGGCCTCGGGTCGCGCCGAGGTCGAGCGCGGGCGAGCTCGGACCGAGCTGGAGTTCGCCGAGTTGGATCTCGAGCGGTACCAGCATCTGGACGCGAGCGCCTTAATCTCGAAGGAGCAACTCGACTCCGCCCAGCTACGGGCCAGCATCGCGGCCGACCTTCTCCGCTCGACCGAGTTCGCGGTAAGTAACGCCCGGTACGAGCTGGAAGTGGCCCAGGCCAGTCTGCTGCAGGCGCGTGGGCTTCGAGACGGGGACACCATCACGCTCCGCTCGCCAATCGACGGCGTGGTGCTGCAACGCCTACGTCAGAGTGAGGCGATCGTCCCGGCTGGCGAGCCGCTGATGGAAATCGCAGACCCGAGCCAGCTCGAGATCGTGTCGGATTACCTGTCGACCGACGCAGTCCGCATCAAGCCGGGTCAGCCGGTACTGATCGAACAGTGGGGTGGCGACCGCTCGCTGGCTGGCCTGGTCCGCCGCGTCGAGCCGTATGGCTTCACCAAGGTCTCGGCGCTCGGCGTCGAGGAGCAGCGCGTCAACGTCATCATCGACTTCGAGGACATCCGCGAGGCCTGGGAGGCGCTCGGCGACGGCTACCGTGTTGAAGTGCGCGTGATCATCTGGGAGGAGGCGGATGTGCCGAAAGTTCCGACCAGCAGCCTCTTTCGAGAAGGTGACGCATGGGCAGTCTACCGGGTCAACCTGGATACGGCGGTGCTCACCCGGGTGGAGATCGGCCAGCGCAACGGGCTGGAGGCGCAGATCATCGCTGGCCTGGCGGCCGGCGATCGGGTCATCGCCTACCCGAGTGACGCCATCGCCGACGGCGTCACGGTGGTGGCACGAGAGTGAGGCGCCGCCCACGATCGTGTGCGTATTATCCCGCTCGCCGGCGTCATGACGGCGATGCACGTCGCAGCTGGCCAGCTACCGACTCCCCGTTCTGCGCACTGGAAATGGTCCGCCTCCTCTCCCGGTCCCTACCTCGTAGTTCGTGGAATGAATCCCTGGCACGGCGCCCGGCTGGCCGGGCGCGACGAGGGCGCACATTGGGGATGTGTAACCGAGGAACAACGGCCGCCAGACGAGATGCCCCGCCCGGGACTTGTTTCACGAACTACGGGATCGGGACGCTAGGTCAGCCGATGAAGCGCGGGGCGATTGTGAGAACCAGCGCCGGGACCAGCGTGACGGCGATGAGATCCATGAGCACGCCGTATCTGATCATCTCCGTGATGGTGACGCGGCCGGATGCGTACACGATCGCGTTGGGCGGAGTGGACACCGGCAGGGCGTCCGCCACGGAGGCGGCGAGCGCCGCCGCCACAGCCGGAATGATCGGGCTAACACCTGCGGCCTGGGCGATCGAGATGACGATCGGTATGGCGATGGTAGTGGCCGCGGTGTTCGACATCGTCTCGGAGAGCACGACGGTGAACAGCGCCGCCGCGAACGTCAGAGCGGTCAAGTCACTGGTTGGCACCAGCCCTGTGATCCCCTCTCCCACGACCCGCGCGAGCCCGGTGGACGCCGCGAGGGCCCCAAGGGCGAGCCCGCCGCCGAACAGCACGATCGTGCCCCAGTCGATTTGCGCCGCCTGTCGCCACGTGATGGTCGTGCGCTCCGTCTCGCTGTTCGGCAGCAGGAAGAGCAGAACGACGCCGGCCAGGGCCGCCACCGACTCCGGAACGCTGGCCAGCACCGACCGCGCCAGGGGATGGTCGACACCGAGTACGAGCGCTAGGAGGCCAGGACCAACCCACAGACACACTGTCACGCAGAAGGCGGCGAGCGCGTTCCTCTCACCCCGCTTCCACGGTCCCAGAGCGCGCTTCCGCTCGGCAATGATCCGCTCGGTGCCAGGGATTTCGCGCACACCGGCCTGCCCCACCCAGATGAGATAGACGCTGACGACCGTCATCAGCACCAGCATGATCGGCACGGAGAACAACATCCACTGGACGAACGTGATCCGCACGTCGAGCCGGTCGCCGATCATGCCGATGGCGATCAGATTCGGCGGCGTCCCGACGGGCGTCGACATGCCACCTCGCGAGCAACCGTACGTCGTCATCAGCATCAGCGCGGTGCCGTATTTCTTCGGAATGTCTGCCTCCGACTCCATGAAGCGTACGAGCGACAGCCCGACCGGCACGAGCATCGCCGCGGTCGCGGTGTTACTCATCCAGGCCGACAAGAACGCGGCCAGCACGCCGTACGCGATCAGGATGCGCGTCGGGCGGGCGCCGATGATGCGCCACGACAGCACGCCGTACGCGATCCGCTCATTGACACGGTGCACGAACAACGCATGTGCGAGGATGAAACTGCCCATAAAAAGAAAGATGGTCGGGCTGGCGAACGGCCGGAACGTGTCGGTCACGGGCGCCACCTGTAACACCACCGCCAGGACCGGTCCGAGCAACGCGGTGACAGGGAGCGGCAGTGCCTCGGTGACCCAGAAGACGATGACCAGCCCCATGACCGCCGCCAGCCGGTGCCCCTCGGGCGTCAGCGACACGAACGGCCACGCCAGCACGAGCAGGAACACCAACGGCCCGGCGACGATGCCCACCCTTCGGCGCGCCTCGTCAAACCGGGTCTCGGCGTCGGTCTTGGCCGGCGTGGTGAGGTCGATAGACATGGGTCCGTCCCTGTATCACATCGGCGCCGCCGTCAATCCTAGCGCCGCCTACTGAAAGCCTCTGGACGACGCCGACAACCGTGTCTCTGGGCAGATCGCGCCCATCGGATCGAGCACGGCGCTGGCTGCGGCTGTCTCCTGAAGAGGCGCCGCGACGGGTGTCATCAGTCCCGCCTGGGGAGAACAAGTCAAGGCCGCCGCACGTCCAACACCGCCGGCGCCCCGAGCCAGTCGTGGTATCCTAAACTCGGTTCAAGGAGCCTAGCGTTTAATCAGGAAAGGTGTCTGACATGGGACCGATCGGCATACCGGAACTGCTCATTATCTTCGCGATCCTGATGCTCATCTTCGGCGCCAACCGTCTGTCCGGGCTCGGCAAGGGCATGGGCCAGGCGATTCGCGGCTTCAAGGACGAAATGGGCAACGCGAAGGACAAGGCGGCGGATGCGAAGCCGCCCCGCGACGCCTGACACCGCTGGGGCACCCCGCGCTCCGGTGTGCGCGCGTACAGGCAACGGGCCGGAACCCACGCGCTCGCGTGTGTCCCGGCCCTTGTTGTCTCTCTTCCAAGCGGTGGGCCGCAAACCCGACGACACCCACAGCCGGACAGTGCCTCTATCCGACTCCTAGATCCCGAAGCGCGGCCACCAAGTCCTGCCCCGCCGAGGCCGGGGTGACATCTTTGTCGATCTTCAAGATCGTCCCATCGCCGCCGATGATGAAAGTCCAACGGAACGCCACGGCCCGCTCGGCGGTCACGACGCCGTAGGCCTCGGCCACCTCTTTGGTGGGATTGCTCAGCAAGGGGAAATCGGAGTCGAGCGACTCAGCGAACTCCTTGTTCGTCTCCGGATCGTCGACACTGACCATGAAATAGGCCAGGTCGAACTCTTTCAACTCGTCGCTGGAATCACGCAGCGACTTGCATTCGGCCGTTCAACCACCTGTAAACGCCCTGGGAAACCAGGCTAGCACCACCGTCCGGCCCGCATAGTCGGACAGACTGTGGGTCCTGCTATCAGAGCCAGGCAGGGTAAACCCCGGCGCCATGTCGCCGACCTCGAGTCCCTGGCCAGCTGCTCCCCCGACGCCGAACGTGCCCACGGCCATGACGACCATAACACCAAGCGCTACCGACATTCTCATCGTCTCCAGCTCCTTGGGTAACGCGGTGTCTCGATACACAAAACCTTGGATACGGTAGCAGACTCAAGGCCTCCTTGGCAATAATCCCCGCGTCGACGGCCCGGGGTCCGGCAACCGGTCACTGACTGAACAGCTCGGTCTGAGGGAACTGGGCGTACCAGCCGAACCAGAACGCCCGGTTCGCCGGCAGCCTCGCGAGTCGTGCGCTAGCGTCGGCAGCCGCTACGAGCCCGTCCTCTGTGACCCGCCACATCCGACCGTCCTCGTCGACCAGTCGGGCATCGTCGAGCCGTCGATCGAACTGCACTGCATCGGCTCGATACACGCGGTTGGCGCCGTCCGGGGTCGTCACGACCACGAACGGCTGACCGGCCGCTTCGGCCTGGAACACCGGACGGTCCTCGAGGAAATCGACCGAGAGCGCCACTGGGTGCCGCGCCCCGCCCGCTGGGTTGTCGAAGAGTATCACCACCACCTCGTCCTTGTTGTCGAGTCGGTCGTCCTTCGCCTGCACCTGAAACATTAGCCGGTCAGTGCTGAAGTAGTCCCGATACGCCGCTCCCTCGGAGTAATCGCGCACGTGTCCGGTCTCGAGCGAGAGGACCATGGTCTCGGGGCGCCGTGCGCGCCACTCCCCCCACGTCGTGGTAACCATCGAACGTCGGGTTAGCTGCATCCCGCTACCGACGAGACTGCCGACGACCGGTACCCCCTCAAAGGTGTTCCACAGACTCTTAGTCCCGTGATCGAACATGAGCTTGTTCGACCTATACAGCAGTCCACTGGTACCGAACCGGACGTGTTGTCCGTCGACGACACTCTCGTACGGGATGACGGTGCCGCACAGCGTGCAATACACGATGGTGAGCTCAAGCCCGCCGACCCGATCGAGCGCCATCTCGTGCCACGCCAGGATCCGCTTGGGGTAGGCCCGTGCCTCGCCGTTGACGACCAGGCCGAACACGACGTGGTCGTCATCGAGATACTCCGCCCCGGCCGCCGCCACGTGCTCGGGGTACTCCAGCGGTGGAATACCGTTCGGGGGTACCCCACCCCAGTCCACCTCGTCGAGTCGAATCAGGGACAGGACATTCGGTCGAAAGAACTCGCGAAATCTCGGGTCCAGCTCCCCGTACCACAACCCCTTGAAGCGCCCGTACTCGGGGTGCGGGTCGTAGGCCTGTCGCCAGATCCACTGATGCCAACGCGTGGTGTCGTTGCCGAACCGCTCACCGGTCTGCTCTTCGAGCAACCGGATGAGCCGCCGGTAGACCCGTGTGGTCTGGTGTTCCGGTTCGGCGAGGCCCGCGCCCAGGTCGTTGAATGGGCCAGTCGGGTCGCCTGGACTCGGCGCCATGATTGTCAGCGGGTGCGGCGGCCGCATGAAGCGCAGCATGTCCCAGATCATGCCGGCGTAGCCGTCGCGCCAGGCGGCCGCGATCTCGTCGAGCGCCACCTGGGCGACACCATCGTCGGCGGCGGTAGTCAGGAAGAACCGCTCCAGGTTCGGGTGCGACCCCGGTTGCCGCCCCAGCACCATCGAGCTGCCGGCTGCCAGCACAGACACGACGATCGCCGCGATCACCCGCCTGGGTGTTATCACCATGACCGTGTTGACGTCACATCTGCGCGCCTGGGCGGCGCGCAGATGTGACGTCCTCAACGTGGGAAGCTAGACACCGCCCTGTGCCATCCTCAGCATCCGCAGCATCCGCGTCATGGGCACACCGACGTACTATAGGCGTCGCCGCCCCCACTCGCGTCAGGATGCCGGGTGGTGATCACCGCCGAGGCTGCCGGCTCTCGCGAACCTGTTCGGCGGCGAGCACGACCGGCCACTCCGGCACGCCAACGATGGGCTGCGTGGCCCAGCAAGATCGCAACCTCCTGGCCACACGACACGCAGCCGCACGGACACATGGCTAGTGTCAAATGAAGGCATCACGGTGCCGGACAAAGAGGGTAAGAGTATGGTGGGCGCTAGTGGATTCGAACCACTGACCCCCGCCGTGTGAAGGCGATGCTCTACCACTGAGCCAAGCGCCCACTCTGAACGAGCAGGATCCTCAGCTTACACCACAACCGAACGGACCGGGGAGACGGTGCGGCTCAGTTCACCTCGGCCAGCAATGCCCGAAGCATGCGCACGTAACCGGTGTTGGCTTCGCTGGTCAGCGACGTGTAGTCACTCTCCGAGAGCTGCTGTTCTTCCCACTCCCCACTGAACCGGACGAAAGTCCCCCCGGTGTCGGCACTGTCGGCGGCGTCACCGTCCCGTAGACCGTCCGCGCCGCTATCGGTGATCAGGACCTTGCTCTCGGAGATCGACGCCGTGTTCAGGTCGATGTAGACATCCCGATAGTTACGGGCCGCAATCTTCTCCTCGACGTAGATCGACGTCGTCATTGCAGCCGACACGACGAGCAGTTGCCCCGGGAACACGAGCGCCGCCACGAACCGGTCTTCACCCTCGGTGTCCTTGGCCGCGATGCTATCGAGCTGCGCCGCTTCGAGCGCCGCCGCCAGCTCGACTGCCAGCACCGACGAGTCCGATCCCTGCAACTCGACCGGTGGATCTGCCGAATCCTGTTGCTGGGCCGAGGCGGTACCGCCTACGATGAGCACCGCAACCGCCGCCACGACCGCGGGTCCCGCTACACATCTAACGTCTATCAGCATGCTACCTCCTACCCTATGAAGAGCGCCTCGTCCTCCTCGGTCGACTTGGTGTCGTCTGATCCAGATTCCACCGGCGGCCGCAGAGATGAAAACATGGCCCGGAATCCTTCGATGAACGCGAGCCCCTGCCGGGCCGGCGTGACGAGCACCTGCTGCGCCGCTTCGATCGTCTCCTCGGCGCGCAACGCGAGCCGGGACATCAACTGGTCGGCCCGCTCGACCTGGGCCACGGCGAGCTTCGTCGCGCGAGTGGCGTCGTTGCTCATTTCCTGGATCTTGCCGATGAATGGATCGACCTCGCGTTCGACCCGGTCGGCAAGCCGGTTCATGCGTCGCGCTAGGCGCACGCCATAGATGAGCACACCAACCTGGATAAGGGCCATGACCCCGGTCGCCGCAGCGATCGCCGCGAGGAACAGGGAGGGCCAGTCACTCATGCCGGGGCCTCGGTCGAGTCCTTGCGTTTGTTCCGCGCGCGCTCATAGGCTTCCCGTCCCTCGTCGATCGCGGTCGCGAGGTTGTCTCGCTGCTGGCTCACGAACTCCCGGCCCACTCGAGCCGCGTCAGTGGCCCGGCCACGACCCTCGCTCGCCTTCTCGTTGAGCACCCGTCGCGCCTCGTCACCGGCGGTCGGCGCCCACAGCAGCGCCACCGCGGCACCGCTCACGGCGCCCAGCACGAATGCCATCAGGACCGCGCCAGCGTGTCCATCGTGATCTTTCATCATTACACTCTCCTGCGCTCCCATCATCTCACACTCGTCTGGAACAAGAACCAATTCGTCAGGACACGGCATACCCTGGGCTCCGCAACGCGTGGATCCTGTCACGCAGGGTCGCCGCCCGCTCGAACTCCAGATTGGCCGCCGCGGCGCGCATGTCCGCCTCCATGGATTGCAGATAGGCGTCGAGCTCCGCCTGCGTGGTAAATTCCTCCTCGGCCTCCCGTGCGACAGGAACTGTCACGTAGTCCCGCTTGTAAACGCTGGAGAGGACGTCGTCGATCTCCTTCACGATCGACTCCGGGGTGATGTCGTGCTCTCGGTTAAATGCCACCTGTCGGGAACGCCGGCGATCCATCTCCTCCAGCGCGACCCGCATCGATTTCGTCACGACGTCGGCGTACATGAGCACCTGGCCATTGATGTTTCTGGCCGCTCGCCCAGACGTCTGTATGAGCGACCCAGACGACCGCAGAAATCCCTCCTTGTCGGCATCCAGGATCGCCACCAGCGACACCTCGGGCAGATCGAGCCCCTCTCTCAGAAGATTGATCCCCACGAGAACGTCAAAGCTACCGCGGCGCAAGTCCCGCAGGATCTGCACCCGCTCGAGAGTCTCGATTTCCGAGTGCAGGTAGCGCACCCGTACGCTGAGCTCCTGATAGAACTCCGTCAAGTCCTCCGCCATCCGTTTGGTCAAGGTCGTCACGAGCACCCGCTCGCCGCGGCCGGCGCGTAGCCGGATCTCGTGCAGCAGGTCGTCAACCTGTCCCTTGACCGGCCTGACCTCCACCATCGGATCGACCAGACCTGTCGGCCGGATGATCTGCTCCACCACCACGCCCTTGCTCTGCGCGAGCTCGTACGGTCCGGGCGTCGCGGACACGAACACCACCTGGCCGACCCGGCGGTTCCACTCGTCGAAGCTCAGCGGTCGGTTGTCGAGCGCGGAGGGCAACCGGAACCCGTAGCGGACCAGCACCTCCTTACGTGACCGATCGCCATGATACATCCCCCGCACCTGCGGCACCGTCTGGTGGCTTTCGTCGACGATGGTCAACGCGTCCGTCGGCAGATAGTCCAGCAGCGTCGGCGGCGGCTCGCCGGGCGCCCGGCCGGAAAGATGCCGAGCGTAGTTCTCGATACCGTGACAATGACCAATCTCGCGCATCATCTCGATATCAAACATCGTCCGCTGGTGTAGCCGCTGGGCCTCCGGCAGCTTTCCCGCCGCCTCCAGCTCGGCGCGCCGCTCGACCAGCTCGGCCTTGATCGTCTCGACCGCCTGTACCGTCCGTGCGCGAGGCGTGACGAAGTGCGACTTCGGGTAGACCGCTACTTTGTCGTGCGACCGCAACGTGCGTCCCGTCACCGGGTCGAAGCTGATCAGCTCGTCCACCTCATCGCCGAAGAGCTCGATCCGGAGCGCAACGTTCTCATACGACAGATATACCTCGACGATGTCGCCCCGGACCCGGAATGTGCCCCGGTCGAAATCGTGGTCGTTCCGCTCGTACTGGATCTCGACCAGCTTGCGCAGGATCCACTCACGTTCGACGCGCTGGCCTCTCTCGAGCGGCAGCAGCAGCCCGTAGTAGGCCTCGGGCGAACCCAATCCGTAGATGCAGGATACGCTGGCGACGATGATCACGTCGCGGCGCTCGAAGAGCGACCGCGTCGCGGATAACCGCATGCGGTCGATCTCGTCGTTGATCGTCGCTTCCTTCTCGATGTACGAGTCGGTGGAGGGGACATAAGCTTCCGGCTGGTAGTAGTCGTAGTAACTGACGAAGTACTCGACCGCGTTGTCGGGAAAGAACCGGCAAAACTCGACGTACAGCTGTGCCGCCAAAGTTTTGTTGTGCACCACGACGAGCGTTGGCCGATTGAGCCGGGCGATGACCTGCGCCACCGTGAACGTCTTCCCAGACCCGGTCACACCGAGCAACACTTGGTGCCTGTCGCCCCGCAGCAACCCGTCGGTCAGCTCCTCCACGGCACGCGGCTGGTCACCGCGCAACTCGAAGTCACTGACCAGCCTGAAGCGATCGTAGGTCGACGACACGGTGGTGCTCCTTGCAGACAACACGCACCGACGACTCACTGGCCGGCACGCGACCGGCGATCGTACCATGCCGGTTCCCGCCACGCGATGACTCGGAGGGTACGGGAGCTGGGGGACCGGGGGGCAGGGGTGGAATGGCGACGCCTACCGCCAGCGCCAAGACCGCCCAGACCGTGGCATCGCCTGATTCCAGAGACCCGGAACGAGCGCCTGCGGCGTCCGCGGTCTCCGGTTGCGCGCGGGTAAGCCGTCCCGCGGAAAGCGGCCGGCCAACGACATGCGTCAGCGGCCTCTCGGCTCGACCTCGACGTAAGGCGCGAAGTAACCCTGACGGGCACGGATACTAACGTCCGCGAGCTCCGGCCGCGAGTCGGAGAAGCGCACCGTTACGCGGCGCCATGCCCCATCGGTAGTCGGGTTGGTAGACACATATCCCAAGGAGTAGCGCGCCGCCAGCTCGGCACGAATCTGTCCGTAGATCTCTTCGAGCTCGTCCACCGAGGTCGGGAAGTAGCATTGGCCCCCGGTGAGGTCGACGATCTCCTCCAACCGCCGACGCTCCAACAACTGGTCGGCAATGCGTGTCTGGGTCTGGAAGCCGATCGCGTAGACCGTCACGTCGGAGGCCCGCACTAGATCGAGCAGCTCGTCGAGCCGCATCCGGCTTCGCGTGTCGCCTCCATCCGTGTAGAGCAGTAGCACCTTGCGTCCGACCTGGGTGAAGGCTCCGTCGAGATAGACGCCCAGCGCATCGTACAGCGCCGTCATGCCACCGGCCTCTTGACTCCGAAGCCGTTCGACGAGCCGCGGGAAGTCGGCCTGACCAAACCGGCTCACCCGCACTTGCGTGTCGAAATCAACCAGGGTCATGTCCGTCGCGAAATCGAGACTCCGCAGAAACCTGATAGCAGCGGTCTTCGCAAAGCGAGCGTCACGGCCCATGCTGCCGCTGGTGTCGAACAACACACCGACGTGCACCGGCATCGTCTCGAGATCGCTTTCGAGCCCCCTAGAGAAGTAGGCGAGGCCCTGCGTCCGTCCTTCTTCCTCGATAACGAAGTCCTCGCGAGTCAGTCCCGAAACCAGCTGACCGTCCCCGTCCACCACGGTCACCCCTAAATAAACCAGGTCGACACCACTTCTAAAGACGGGCTGGACCCCCAACGGCGGTGCGAATAGTGTCAGCGACAGCGGGATCGTCAGGAATCTGAGCATGATGGCCTCCCGTTTTGTTCTCGGGTGGGTTGGCATCCTACCCGATCTGTGACCCGTTACGGCGGGGCTTCTCGAACTCCGATCCCCCGGGGCCCCGCCCGGGGCAACGCGACGTATAATCAGCGGTCCGCGTGTCCAACTCACGACCGGAGCGGTCCCTGCTATGAAGTGTCTCGCAGTGTGCCAGGACGAGCTCGTCATCCGGATCCTGGCTAGAGCCATCGGGCCTGCTCTGGACGTCGAGTTCCTCGTCACAGACCGGCTGCTTGCCCGCCGACTACACGACGCAGAGATCACGGTTCACGTCGGTAACCCGTGCAAGGTGGAGAGCTACTTGCGGGCCGAGATCGACCCCAGCACCTGCCTCCTCGTCGAGGATTCCGGCCGGCGCAGCCCGAGACCCACGGTAGAGACGATTCGCAACGCCGGCGGCACCCTCATCTATCTGCTAGATGTGGGGCACCCGTTCAGCCCCAAACGGCAGGAGGCACAGCGCTCTCGCTTTCCAGAGGTTGGACACCTGGCGCTGGCAGACCTCCTGCGCGGTGCCCTCCGTGCGGAGTTGGATCGCTCGATGACCCGAGCCCGGGTAGAGCAATACCAGCGCTATCTCACCGACGCCGACCGGGTGCTGATCCTGCTGCACAACGAGCCGGATCCAGACGCCATGGCCAGCGGTCTCGCCCTGCGCAACCTGCTCCACCGGACCAAGACCACAGCGATCATCGGGGCGTTCCAGGGGGTGACGCGACCCGAGAACCTCCGGATGGCCAACCTCCTCGATATTCACGTCGAGCCGTTGAACCGTCAGTCGCTCAGCGGCTTCGACCGGATCGCCACCGTGGACGTCCAACCCCACTACTTCGGCGGGCTGATCAACAGGGTCGACCTCGTCATCGACCACCATCCCGAGCGCGCCGGCTCCAATGCCGCGTTCAAGGATATCCGACCCGATTACGGCTCCACCTGCACCATCCTGACCGAACATCTCCGCGCGGTAGACGTGAATATCTCCGAGCGCACCGCTACGGGAATGCTCTACGCGATCAAGTCCGACACGCTCTTTCTGTCGCGGCAAACCAACGAGCCTGACCTCGACGCCTTCCGATTCCTGTACCCACTAGCCGACGCGGCGCTCGTCCGCAAGATGGAGGGATCGGCAACCACGTTCGAGCGGCTGCGCCACATCTCGGAGGCGGTGCAGCGGGGCACGGTGACCGAGTCACTCTTCACGACTCATCTAGGCACGGTGGCACGCGAAGATCTGATCGCGTATGTGGCTGACTTCCTCCTGCAGGTCGAGGAGATCAAGTGGTCGGTCGTCTCCGGGGTCGTGCACGGAGAGTTCGTCGTCTCGGTCCGCAACCTTGGCTCTTCGCGGAACGCGGGCGAGTTCGTCCGGAGTAGCTTTGGCGACATCGGGAACGCTGGCGGTCACCGTGCCATGGCGAAGGCGGTGGTACCCCTCGCCCGCTTCCGGCAGAAGTTCGGATCGATCGACCCGGAACAGATTCATGCGATCGTGCACAGACTCGCAGAGCAGTTTCTCGACGAGCCGCAAGCTATCGAGCGCCGGCGGACCGGTAGCCGCGTCTGACCCGCCGACTGCCGTCGTGAGTCCTACGACCATCAGCTGTCAGAACCGGGGACACGGGCCACGGCACGCGGTTTTGGCGCAGGTTCGATCGCCTCGCCGCTGGCGCCGACCACCGGCCCGACGAACTGTCGATGTCCGTCGTCATACCCGCGATCCAAAAGTTCGGCCAGCGTCTGCTCGCGGTCCGACCGCTCGTCGTAGCACCCAGTAAAATCGAACGGTCCGAGCGGGTTGTGAACCGGCTGGATCACGAACACCGCCTCGAACAGCCCCCCGCGCGAGGTGACGGCATCGCGGACCGCGGCCGCTTCGATCGCCGAGAGCGACTCCCCAATCCGGCCCCGGCCGTCCCGCCGACCGGTACCCAGCGTGTGCGGACCTGAGGGACCGGACACCGCCGATACCAGGATCACCTGCCCGGCGCCGGCCAGGGCCACTTCGTCGAGCAGTCGCCCCACCGAGTCGGGCCTGTCACAGACCCGGTGGGTCTCGCCCTGCCAGCTGCTCGACGGGGCGAACCGCACCAGCCACGGCTCGGTGGCTATCGGCACACTGATCGCCGCCGCGAACGCGTCGAACCAGTGTCTCCGCGCGCCGCCGGCCAGATCAAACGCTTCCAGACGCCGGTCACTCTCCGACTCGCCGTGCCGACTCCGGAAGAACCGCTGGCGGTATGGTTCCTTCAGTAACGCGAAGATCAGATCACAACGGCCATCGAGGTCGTGCGCCGTGATCAATAGCTCACGGAAGCCAGGCTGGCCGAGATTCTCTGACACTAGGTCGGCGTATCGCCTCCCAAGATCCACAGGACTGGGCCGCCCGATTGACACGGCACCACGCATCAGCTTCCACAAGCCGTCGGCGAACCAGCCCCGCACGCGACCGACGTCGAGCGGCGCCCCGAGCAACACCCACCAGAGCGCACCACGCGTCCGCCGCTGTGCGCGGGCACGCATCGAAGCCACAACGGCCGCGCAGACCAACACCGCGATGAAGAGAACCAGCGCGACCACGACCAGCCGGGGTAGCCAGATCGGCAGGGCCGCCGGCGCGAAGACCCAGTCGACCAACTGTCCGAGCCCGGTGGTCAGCTGGTCGCTGCCGGTCAACCCGACGACCCGTAGCAGATAGGCTACCGGATAGACCAGTGCTGCGAGCACTACGGCACTGAGCGGCAGCACCAGGGCACCAAGCGCGACGCCGAGAATCCAGGCGGCGGTGCGGAGCGCGGGTCGCCAGCGGTAGAGACGCGTCGCGCCCGGGACACTCCACAGACCAGCGGGCTCCCAGAGCTGCGCAGCGCCGTCGACCGCCGCAAACGCTGCCCCCACCGCACCGATACCACGCCCGGCTACCAGGTCGACCTTGACCCCGGCCTCGTGCAGCGCACGAAGGACGCCGGCATGATAGGCGCCGGCCGTCCCGGTGCCCGTCAACACCAGCGCCGTTCGGAGGTGGGGTGAGTAACCAGTAGCCGAACGGGACGGCATGGACGGAGCGGATACCTCAAAGGTCCGTGTCATGAGTACGGTGACGCACCGAGGGTGCGCGAGTACGCTGCCACGCACCGTCCACTGGAGGTACGAGAAGGGAGCATGTCGGAACTATTCGACCGACGAGAAGGGCGGTGCGCGCGATGCATCGTCGGCCAAATGCCACCGCACTCATGACACACGCCACTGAGGCTCGGAGCTCACAACGCGACGGTCTACTCGCCGTGAATGGTAATGAGCTTCACGAGCTCGAATTCACGCGTGCCGTTGGGGGTCGGCACGGAGACCTCCTCCCCCTCCTCTTTGCCCATCAGTCCGCGGCCGATGGGCGAGGCGGTCGAGATCCACCCCTTGTTTGGATCCGCATCTTCGGGCATGACCAACTGGTAGACCACCATCTGGCCTTTCGACTCGCGAAGATGCACGGTGGACCCGAAGCTGGCACGATCTTCTGGGATTCGATCCAGATTGATCAGTGACAACTCGGTAACACGCTTACGAAGCATCGCAAGTCGCGCCTGAACGAAGACCTGGCGGTCCTTGGCGGCCTGATATTCCGCGTTCTCACGCAGGTCGCCGAGCTCGCGCGCGCGCTTGATCTCCTTCGGCAGCTCGCTGTGCAACTCCCGCTCGAGGTCGCGGATTCCGTCTTCGAACCGTTTGATCAGCTCCGCCTTCATCCATCCCCGTCTTCGGCCCCCCGTCGTGCGGCAGGACCCGACCGCCAACCTTAGCACATCTGCTATGCTCCCTTGACTGCCGGCGGCGAGGCTCACGCACCGGTACGGGACCGGAAGCGGACATCTTTCAGGGGCGACATGCGTTACGTCTGGAAATCTCCCGTAATGGCCTCGGGGCATTGTCCAGACCAGCGTCGTGTCGAGCCCGGCCGGCCGCGTACGGCGGTCCGAACAACCTATCCGCGAACTTCTGACTCGGAACACCAGCGTGGAACAGATCACCAGCCGGCGTAATCCGATCGTCGCGCGGTTCCGGCGAATCGCCCGTTCCTCCACGCCGACAAACTCCACGGTCTTGCTCGAAGGCCCGCGTCTAATCGAAGAGGCGCTGGCGGCCGGTATCCAGATCGAGCTGGCGGCTGTCAGCACGGATGCGGCGGTTGCGCGCCGGTCGACTGCCCTTCTCGACCGCCTCGACCCCGCCGCCACTAGGCTGGTGCGTGTCTCGCCGACGGTGATGGATGCGCTCAGCCCGGCCTCCACACCGGCTGGTCTCGTGGCGCTCGGCACGCTACATACGACCAGTTTTGACGCGGCGGCCCCTCCGGAAGGACCGCTGGTGCTCGGACTCCTCGGTGTGCAGGACCCCGGCAACATCGGTGCTGTCATCCGGGCCGTCGAGGCCGGCGGCGCGACCGGCGTCGTTACCGTCGGCGGCGCCGACCCGTACGGATGGAAAGCCCTCCGTGGCTCGATGGGTAGCGCATTTCGACTGCCGATCGTCCGGATAGGCGACGCGGCCGAGGCGTTGGTCGAAGCGGCCACGCGCGGTCTGCGAGTGCTCGCGGCCGTGCCGCGTGGCGGGACCACGGTGTCGGCCACCGACCTAAGAGAGCCTTGCCTGATCTGGCTCGGGGGTGAAGGTGTCGGGCTCGACGCCAGCGTCGTCAATGCCGCCGACGCGGTCGTCTCGATTCCGATGCACCCACCGGTTCAATCACTCAACATCGCCGTGGCCGCAGCCCTGATCGTCTACGAGGCCGCTAGGCAACGTGCCGGCGCCACGCAGACGGCCGCCCCCGGCGGCCGCGGACGGAGGCGGTCCGCATGACCACGGGTTCGCTGTTCGACGAACCACCTGCTCAGGCCGCCGCTACGACCGCACCGCTTGCCGACCGGATGCGCCCCACCGGCTTCGACGAACTGGTCGGTCAGGACACGCTGCTCGGCCGAGGTCGACCTCTGCGGCACGCCATCGAGCGTGACACGCTGCAGTCGATCATCCTGTGGGGCCCACCCGGCACCGGGAAGACGACACTGGCCCGGCTGATCGCCTCCGTGACAAAGTCGCGCTTCGTCGCCTTCAGCGCGGTACTATCCGGCATCAAGGAGATTCGCGCGGTGATGGCCGCCGCCGAAGATGGCCGGCGCCTCGGCGACCGCCGGACGATCCTGTTCGTCGATGAGATCCATCGGTTCAACAAGGCGCAGCAGGACGCATTTCTGCCTAGTGTCGAAGCGGGAGACATCGCGCTGATCGGGGCGACCACCGAGAATCCCTCGTTCGAGGTCAACGCGGCACTGCTCTCACGCTCGCAGGTGTATGTGCTGCAACCGCTGGCAGAAGCGGACATCGCCACAATCCTCACACGTGCCCTGACCGACGGAACTCGCGGCCTGGGCAAGCAGGATCTGCAGGTCGACCCGGAGGCGCTGGCGGCGATCGCCCGACACGCCAATGGCGACGCCCGTATCGCGCTGAACCTGCTCGAGCTGGGTACAGCGGCCGCCGTCGCCCGCACGGCCGAGGCCGACGAACCTGGCCGAGCTCGACTCGATCTGGCGCTGGCCGCCGAAACAATGCAGCGACGCGCGCTCGTCTATGACAAGGACGGCGAGGAACACTTCAACCTGATCTCCGCGCTCCACAAGTCGATGCGGAACAGCGATCCGGACGCGGCGATCTACTGGCTGGCGCGCATGATCGAAGCCGGCGAAGATCCGCTCTATGTCGCCCGCCGCCTCGTCCGGTTCGCCTCCGAGGACATAGGGAACGCCGACCCACAGGCGCTGACCGTGGCGGTCGCCGCCAAGGAGGCGGTGCACTTCGTCGGCATGCCGGAGGGCAACACGGCGCTCGCGCAAGCGGCCCTGTATCTGGCGTCGGCGCCGAAGAGCAACGCCGTCTACACAGCCTACGGGCGGGCCGCAACCGACGCCCACCGGGACGTCGCGGAACCGGTGCCGCTCCATCTCCGGAACGCACCGACCCGACTGATGCGACAGCTGGACTACGGCAAGGGCTATCGCTATGCGCACGATGAACCGGAGACCGTGGCAGCGATAGACTGCCTGCCGCCGTCACTCCGGGGACGGCAGTACTACGTACCGACTACGCGCGGCTTCGAGAAGACGCTCGCCCGCCGCCTGGCCGCCTGGCAACGCATCAAGGCGCATCGGAGGAGACCAGCCCCCTCGCCACCGAGCGAACCGGTCGTCACCCCATCCGATAAATCGCCGCGCGGGCCCGCGCGGCGAACCGAAGACTGAGACGATGCCAGGGACGGCGTACTACATCGGTCGCGGGCTACAGCTCTTGGGAATGGCGGCGTTGCTCGAGTCGATCCTGATCGCCGGCCCGCTCGGTCCGAGCCCCCGCATCTTCGGGTTCGGCGTAGCGGCCTTCCTGATCGGCTACTGGCTGGTGAAACGAACCCCCGGCGACTAGTGTCCCGTCGTCCGTCTCCTGCCCCCCATCTCCGTGCGCGCTCGCCGAGCGTCTCAGATCCGTTCGAACCGCTTCTCAATTTCGCGGCGCGAGAGCCGCAGGATGACCGGTCGCCCGTGCGGGCACACGGAGGAATGCGCCGTCCGTCTCAGCTCGTCGAGGAGGTGGATCATTTTCTCTGGGGTCAACCGATCGTTCGCCTTGACGGCGGCGTGACAGGCGGTGGTCGCTGCCATCCGCCGCAGCGTCTCGTCGATCGCGCTCCCCTGGTCCAATCCCTCCAGATCCTGGGCCATGGCCCGCACGGCGGCCTCGCATTCCGCCAGCGCTACGAGCGCCGGCACGGCCGCGATCCGCACGGTGTCTCCGCCAAACTCCGCGACGTCGAACCCGAGCCGCTCCAGCGCCGTCGCATGGGCGGCGAGCGCCTGACGTTCTGCCGGTGGCAACTCGATGAGGATCGGGGTCAGGAGTCGCTGGCTCTCGAGCGCGCCGGTCGTGAGCCGTTCCATTACCTGTTCGAATAGCACCCGTTCGTGCGCAACGTGCTGGTCGATGATGGCGATCCCGTCGTCGTCGATCGCGATGATGAACGTGTCCCGGAACTGTCCGAGTGGCCGCAGCGGCCGATCCATCACCATCGGTGCCGGGGCGACCGCCACCGGACGTACCTCGCGGACCAGGTCACGTAGCGGCAGCCCGGTTCGCGGGCCGACGGCCCGACCCGCCAGCGCGTCACCCGGAGGGGTGTCAGCCACCGGTTGCCATCCGTCGTCCCCATCCCGGCCGCCAGGGTCCTGAGCCGGACCCGGCCTGCCAGACCAGGACCGGGCCGCCACACCGCCGCCCGCCCCCAGCGTGAACGCTGGCGCTGGTCCCTGCCCGAGCGCCTCGCTGAGTGCGCGCCGCAGCACCTCGTGGATCAACGACGGCTCGAGAAATCGGACTTCGGCCTTCGTCGGGTGCACGTTGACGTCGACCCGATCAGGAGGCAGCTCGAGAAACAAGTGCACTTCCGGGCTGCGCTCCTTGATCGTGGCGGTGCTGTACGCGTGGGCGACTGCATGCATGATCGTCCGGTCCTTGACGGCACGACCGTTCACAAAGACGTTCTGCGGGCCGCGGACAGGGCCCTGTCCAGGACCGGCCAGCGCGGCCACAAATCCGGTGACCCGCACACCGGCTGCTGCTTTCTGCACCTCGACCAGATCGTGGCGGGTCCCATAGAGCTGGAACAACCGGTCGGCCAGGCTGGCCGCCGGCGGGCATCTCAGCAGACGGCGGACGCCGCTGGTCAGGGTAAAACCCACACCCGGATGGCCCAGCGCCTGCTGGGCGACCAGCCGCGACACCTGGGTCGTCTCAGCACCGTCCGACTTCAGGAATTTCCGGCGCGCCGGCACATTGTGGAACAAGTCGGTCACCTCCAGCGTGGTGCCCTCGGACGCCCCCACCTCGCGGGCGGTATCGGTCACGCCGCCCGAGACGCGGATCTCAGTGCCACGCGACGCGCCCCGCGCCCGGGTCCGTAGCAGCAGCCGCGAGACCGACGCGATGCTGGGCAGCGCCTCGCCACGGAACCCGAGCGTCCTGATGGCCGCGAGGTCCTCGAGCCGCTGAATTTTGCTGGTGGCGTGACGCTCGAGGGCGAGCCTGGCGTCCTCCGGAGTCATGCCCTCGCCGTCATCCTCCACCCGGACGAGACGTTTGCCGCCCAGCTCCACTGTCACGACGATTCGGCTCGCCCCGGCATCGAGTGCATTCTCGACCAGTTCCTTGACGACCGCCGCCGGGCGTTCGACGACCTCACCGGCCGCGATCTGGTTTGCGAGCTCGGTGGGCAGCCGCGTGATCCGGGGCGCCCGTGTCACCGGTTGCTCAGCCATGGTACGGCGTGGCACCCTCCGCGCCGCACGCGGGCAACACGGTCAAGACATGTGTGAGGCACACCACTAGCGATGCCGCGCCGGCCGCCTTCTCCGCGGTGCGGGGTACGATGTCGATTCCGCGTCGAGGGTCGCCTGAGCAGCGGCGAGCCGAGCCACCGGCACGCGGTAAGGCGAGGCGCTGACGTAGTCCAGACCGACCGTGTCGAAGAATCGGATCGAGGCCGGGTCGCCGCCGTGCTCACCGCACACCCCGACCTTCAGGTCGGCGTTGGTCGCACGTCCCAGCTCGACCCCCACCTTGATCAGGGCACCGACACCGGCGATGTCGAGACTAGAGAACGGGTCACGTTCGATGATCTTGCGGGCCTGATACAGCTTGAGGAACTTGACGGAATCGTCCCGGGAAAACCCAAAAACCATCTGGGTGAGATCGTTGGTGCCGAAGGAGAAGAAGTCGGCCACTTCCGCAATGGCGTCCGCCGTGGCTGCGGCCCGGGGCACTTCGATCATCGTCCCGACCAGGTACTTGACTGTAACCCCCTGTTCGGCCATCACCATCTTCGCCACACGGTCGACCACCGTCTTCTGGTCGTGTAGCTCACGGACGTCGCTGACCAAGGGGATCATGATTTCCGGGACGACCGACATCCCTTCCTTGGTCAGTTGCGCTGCCGCCTCCATGATGGCGCGCGTCTGCATCTCGGTGATCTCGGGATAGCTGATCCCGAGACGGACACCCCGGTGCCCGAGCATCGGATTGAACTCGTGCAGCTGCTCGACACGATGGAGCAGCTTACGTTTGTCGGCGAGCTCCGGTGACCGGCTGCCCGTAGCCTCGAGCCGGGCAATATCGACCAACAGCGTCTCGCGCTTCGGGAGGAATTCGTGCAACGGCGGATCGAGTGTGCGAATCGTGACCGGTTCGCCCCGCATCGCCTTAAAGACGCCGTAGAAGTCCCTGCGCTGCAAGGGCAGCAACTCCTTCAGCGCCTTCCGGCGGTCGAACTCCGTTTCGGCCAGGATCATGCGCTGGACGATCGGCATCCGACGTTTGCCGAAGAACATGTGCTCGGTCCGGCAGAGCCCAATCCCTCGCGCGCCGAAGGCGTAGGCGATCTCCGCCTGGTCGGGCTGGTCGGCGTTGGCGCGCACCCCGAGCCGCCGAACCTGGTCCGCCCACTTCATCACACGCGAGAACCGCTGATAGATGTCGGAGTCCTTTGGGTCCAGGTTCCCCGCCACCACCTGGAGGATCTCGCTGGGCTGACTTGCCACCTGCCCAACCTTGACCTCACCGGTCAGGCCATCAAACGAGATCGAGTCGCCCTCGCCGAGCACGTGCCCCCCGATCGTGAGCTGTCTGGCGCTCTCGTCGACCTCCGCGGCGCCGGCCCCAACGACGGACGGCTTGCCCATCTGTCGCCCCACGACCGCGGCATGCGAGGTCATGCCGCCGGTGGCCGTCAGGACTCCCTCGGCGACGTACATGCCGTGAATGTCGTCTGGCACCGTCTCCTTGCGCACCAGCACCACCCGCTTGCCCCTGCCGGTCCACCGCACAGCGTCGCTGGCCGTGAACACGACCTGCCCAGACGCCGCACCCGGCGAGGCTGGCAACCCCTGGGTCGCGACCGGGCTCCGGCTCCAGGCCTCGGCGTCAAAGACGGGCGCCAGTAGCTGAGACAGAGCGTCCGCGTCGATCAGCCGGAGCGCCGCGCGCGCGGTGACGATCCGCTCGGAGACCAGGTCGGTGGCGATCCGGATCGCCGCGTACCCGGTGCGCTTGCCGCTGCGAGTCTGCAGCATGAACAGCCGCTCGTCCTGAATCGTGAACTCGAAATCCTGCACGTCCTGGTAGTGGCGCTCCAGGCGGCTGGTGATACGCCGCAACCGCCTGTAGGCGGCCGGCATCAGCCGTTCGAGCTCGCGAATCGGTTGCGGCGTGCGGATACCGGCGACAACGTCTTCCCCCTGGGCGTTGACCAGGAACTCGCCGTAGAACTCCTTCGCTCCGGTCGCCGGGTTGCGGGTGAACCCAACCCCGGTGGCCGAACGGCCGCCCATGTTGCCGAAGACCATGAGCTGCACATTCACCGCAGTACCGATGTCATCTGGAATGTGGTAGATCCGACGGTACTCCCTCGCCCGAGGGTTGTTCCACGACCGGAAGACGGCGTCGCGCGCCAACCACAGCTGCTCCAGCGGATCCTCCGGAAAGCTTCGCCCGGTCTTCAGTCGGATCAAGTCCTTGTACCTGACCACGACCTCTCGCAACGCCCCCTCGCCCAGCTCGGTGTCGAGGGTCGCGCCGAACTCCTGCTTAACGATGTCCAGCTCATCCTCGAAGGCGTCCCTCGAGATCTCGAGTACGACATTGCCGAACATCTGGATGAACCGGCGATAGCTGTCGAAGGCGAACCGGCTGTTCCCGGTCTGGCGCCCCAAGGCGCCGACCGTGGCGTCATTGAGCCCCAGGTTGAGGATGGTGTCCATCATGCCTGGCATCGAGAACTTCGCGCCCGACCGGACCGACACCAGTAGCGGCCGACCAACCGAGCCGAACGCGGCGTTGGCGGTCTTCTCCAGTTGGCCGAGCCGCGCGAGCATCTCGCTGTCCACGGCTGCCGGCACGGCGCAATTGTTCGAGTAGTAGAGGTTGCACACCTCGGTCGTGATGGTGAAGCCCGGCGGCACCGGCAGCCCGGCGTTGGTCATTTCGGCCAGCCCCGCGCCCTTGCCCCCCAGCAGATCCTTCATCGAACGGTCACCATCCGCCTGGCCGGCACCGAAGAAGTACACAAACGTAGGACCGACCTTCCGCCGGAATGACCGTCTCGAAGCTGCCTGCTTGCGCGTGGACTTCGCGCCCTTCGTTCCTGACGCCGACTTCGCCACCTTGCGCGGTCTCGTCGGGCGAGAGGTCGCGCCGCGCTTCGTTATCTTCGCTGTCTTCCGCTGCTTCACCATGCCGTCCCGTGCCTTCCCGCCCGCGCCGTCTGGCACCCGATCGGGCCCACACCGTCAGTCCAGGCGGTCCTCTTCCTTCACGATTTCCGACACATCCGCCAGTTGAAGGATCAACCGTTCGAGCCGCTTCATCAACGCCAGGCGCCGGCGCCGCAACGCGAGATCCTCGGCCATCACGAGCACGTCGGTGAAGAACCGATCCACCGCCGGGCCGAACCGCGCCGCCTCAGCGAACGCGGCGCGATAACCCTCGCCACTGGTTACGGCCGCGTCGATCTTCGGTCCGCGTTGCTCAAGCTCCGTTCTGAGCTGCCTCTCGGCAGGGTCCTCGGCGCTCGACGAGACCGAAATGACACCGGTCTCGATTCCGGCTATCTCCACTTCCGGCAACTTACGCGCGATGTTACGGACGCGCTTGAACAGGGTGGCGAGCTGCAGGAAATCCGGAGAGCCGGTGAACTCCGGCAGCACCTCGAGCTTGCGGCGGGCGTCGAGGGGCTTCATTTCGGCCAGCGACGCCTGGTGGGTCACGGCACGCACGTTGCGCATATCATGCCCACGCTGCTCGAGCACATACCGGAGCCGCTCGACGAAGAAGCCCACGTCGACGAGCGGGTCCGAAGCGGACCCTCCCTCCTGCAGGGCCTCGGCCATCTTAAGGAGGCCTCCGAGGTCGGGTCTCGCCGCGAGCCCCGTGAGCTCCGGAAGGTCGACGAGGATTCGGAAGACACCGTGCGCCTGTCGCCGCAGTCCGAACGGGTCACGGGAGCCGGTCGACCGCTCCCCCGCGCTGAACAAGCCGACCAGGGTGTCGAGCTTGTCGGCCAGAGAGACGGCCGCCCAGCTAGCCCCCGCCTTACCCAGATCGCGCAACCCCGGCGGCGCATCGGCGGTCACGCCGATCGGTAGATAGTGATGATAGATGGCCCGCCACACCTCCTCGGGCTCGCCGTCCTCCCGCGCATAGATCCCGCCCATGATCCCCTGCAGCTCGGGGAACTCGCCCACCATGTCGGTTGTGAGATCGGCCTTGGCTAGCAGTGCCGCACGCGCGGCGTAGCCCGCCTGCACTTCGGCGTCAAAGGCCTCACGAGCGATGCGACCGGCCAGCTGCTCGATGCGCCGCGCCTTGGCCAGGTAGCTGCCCACCTTCACGTGAAACCGCAGCGTGTCGAGGCGATCGAGCCGGGACGACAGTGGAGCGCTGCGGTCCGCCTGCCAGAAGAAGCGGGCGTCACGCAGGCGGGCGATCAGCACCCGTGCGGAGTTGCGTGCAATGACCCGCACGTTGTCACGCGGGATATTGGTGACCGCGAGAAAGTACTCGGTCAGACGGCCGCGCCTGGTCACGACCGGAAAATAGTGCTGATGATGAATCATGGTCGTCTTCAGCACCTCATCCGGCAGCGCCAGAAATTCCTTCGGGAAGTGACCGGTGACGACCGATGGATACTCGACCAGATCGGGCACTTCGTCGAGCATCGTAGACTCCCCACCGGCGGCACCAACCACGCCACCCACCCGCTTCGCGTGCCTCTCGAGCTTCTGATCGATGCGTGTACGCCGCTCCTCACGGGCCAGCAGCACATAGTGCCTCTTGAGACCCTTCCGATACTCGGCGAACGAGCCGACGCGAAACCCGCGACCAGGCGTACCCACCTTCGCAAAGAACCGGTGCCCGTAGGTCACTGACCCAGCCCGCACCGGCGCAACCCCGCGGCCCACCGCCCCAGGCGAGCGGTCGATGACGAACGGCACCACCCGTCCCCCATAGAGAAACAGTAGCCAGCGGATCGGCCGTCCAAACGGCAGGTCGCCGCGGCCGTCGGCGAGCCGCGCGTCCCAGCTCATCTGCTTGGGGAACGCGAGCCCGCGGAGGGTGGCGGCCAACACGCCGCCCAGCACCGATCGCGCCGCCGCGCCGCGCTGCCGCCGCTGGTGGGCCAGATACACCCCTTTCGGCGTCTCGACCTGCATGAGCCCGGTCACCTCCACTCCGTTCTTGCGCGCGAAGCCCAGCGCCGCCGGAGTCGGCCGCCCGGCGGGATCGAACGCCGCCGTCACGGGTGGACCGGTCAGCGTCTCCTCCAGGTCGGTCTGCCGGCTGGCCACCCTGGCGACCCACACGGCGAGGCGCCGCGGCGTTCCATAGGACTCGGGCGCCGTCGGACAATCGAGACGCGCCGCCGCCAGCTCCACGCCGACCCGTCCCCCAATCTGGCGGATCAGCGACGGCAGCCAGCTCGCTGGCAACTCCTCACATCCGATCTCGATCAGCAGCTCCCGATACATGGCGTTCTGGCGCGGACGTGTCATCCCCTATCCGACGCTCCAACGTAGGCCCCAGCGATCGCCACGGCCAGCTGACGCACCCGCAGGATGTAGGCCGCGCGCTCGGTAACGCCGATCCCGCCGCTGGCATCAAGAATATTGAAGATGTGCGAGCACTTGAGACACGCATCGAGTGCTGGTGACACCAGACCGGACCGCACCAGGATCTGGGTCATCTGGTGATACCGGTCGAACAGATCCCGGTGGAACGCCGCGAACTCCGTTGCGGGCATGTCCACCATCCCGAAGGCATACTTGGTGTGCTCGACCTCCTCCTGATGGCGCACCTCGCGATAAGTCACTCCCGGTGCCCACTCCAGGTCGTAGACATCGTCCACCCCCTGTAAATGCATCGCGATCCGCTCGAGCCCGTAGGTCAGCTCCACCGAGACCGGCGCCAGATCGAGACCACCAGCCTGCTGGAAGTACGTGAACTGCGTGATCTCCATCCCGTCGAGCAGCACCTGCCACCCGATGCCCCAAGCCCCCAACGTGGGTGACTCCCAGTTGTCCTCCTCGAACCGCACGTCGTGCACGCTGGGGTCGATGCCGCAGGCGCGAAGACTTCCGAGATACAGCGTCTGGGCAGCGTCCGGCGAGGGCTTGAGGATGACCTGGAACTGATGGTGCTTGAACAGGCGGTTCGGGTTCTCCCCGAACCGGCCATCGGCCGGCCGTCTGGACGGCTGGACATAGGCGACCCTCCAGTGTCGCGGACCCAACACCCGCAGGAACGTCTCCGGGTGCATCGTTCCGGCCCCGACCTCGACATCGAGGGGCTGCTGGATCAGACAGCCGCGGGATGCCCAGAAGCGAGACAGCGAGGCGATCAGATCCTGCAGGGTCACGTTGTCGCTTTCCATCCGCCGATCGAGCCCGCCACCGCCGGGACCCACATCACGTCGCCATCTGATTCATGGCGCGAAGCACCTTCACCGACCGAAGCTCCTTCTCCAGATGCGCCGTGATCAGCTGTCGATGCGCCCGTTCCAGCTCCCTCGCCGCGTGCTCGGGCAACTCGATATCCGACAGCCGCCCGGGGGGCGTGCCCGCCGCCGCCCGGAGAAACTGAACCGACTCGGCCGAGAGCGCGACCCCGGAGCCGGTCGCGCAGGCCACGCAGGCGAACCCGGCACCCGCCGGGTCCAGGCGCCCGCCGGACGCCGGGTCGGCGCCGCACCGATGACAGGCGAGCAGGGACGGATAGACACCCTGCAGACGCAGGACCCAGTACTCGAAGTAGCGCACCAGCCGCTCGACCGGGACCTCCCCAACCAACGAGTCGATGACGGCAGCGCCCAGGCGGTACAACTTCGCGTTCGGATCCGCCTCTGGCGCGCATTCGTCGATCAGCTCGGCGAAGTACTCGACGTGCCCGAGCGCAGCCCCGTCGCGGACCATCAACGGTGACCGCACCGGTTCGACATAGCTCAACCGCACGAGGTCGCGGCGCTCCCGCTCAAAGTACGCGAGCCGGGCGCGCGTCAGCGGCTCGAGCCCTCCGACAAATCGCGATCTCGGACGCCGAGCCCCATTCGCAACGCCACGTTTCTTGCCCCTGTCGCTCGTCAGGAACACGACGATACGATCCGCTTCACCGAGCAGGTAGGTGCGCAGAATCAGCGCGTCTGTCGTATAGAGTGGCATCGCGAGCGCGGGCCGCCCCACGTCCGAGGAACGCATATTGTAGCCCCTGGGCAGCCCGCGGGCCAATGTTCGAGTGCGCGCGCCCCCACCCGTGTGATGCCTGCAGCAAGAACGCGGCGAAACCTCACCCCTCCATCGACTGCCTCCCCGCGGCCTCTTGCCCTTTCGGCCAGGAGCCCCTGGTAAAACCCCGCATTGCTCCGAGAACCGTCACGATCGACGCCGCGCTCGGCCGGTGCAAGGCGCGACGACGGAGGATACTGGCAGTATCCGACCGAGACTAACGCCGCCCAGTCGTGATTCAGCGCCGGTCGAATGCAGCGGGGCTCTCACCACGGGCTCCTAGATCACACCACCGGCAGCAAATACCGCAGGAAGATGGTCGCGAGCCCCAGGAAGGCAAAGAACCCGAATACGTCCGTGAGCGTGGTGATAAACACCGCAGAGGCGAGCGCCGGGTCGATGTTCAAGGCCCGGAGCGCGATCGGGATCAACGTGGCGGCGATGGCGGCCACCAGCAGATTGATCACCATCGCCAGCGCCAGGATCAGTCCAAGGAAAACGTTCCCGGTCATCAACCAGGCAACCGTGGCTCCGGCGGTACCAAGCGCCAACCCGTTGCCCAGACCTACGAGCGCCTCCTTGAGCACCGCCTTGCGCGAGTTGCCCCAGGTCAGCTCCCCGAGGGAGATCGCCCGGACGATGATCGTCAACGTTTGGGTCGCCGCGTTGCCACCCATGCTGGCCACGATGGTCATGAGCACCGCCAGCACCACCACCTGGTCGATGGTGGCCTGAAACGCCCGCACCACGAAGGCGGCCAGCACGGCGGTCACCAGGTTCACGGCGAGCCACGGTAACCGTTTCCGCACCGACTCGAGCGCCGGCGAGAACACGTGCTCGTCGCCACTGACCCCCGCCAGCCGATAGATATCCTCCGTCGCCTCATCCTGGATGATGTCGATGACGTCGTCGACGGTGATGATGCCGGCGAGCTTGTTCTCGTCGTCAACGACCGGGATCGCCAGCAGGTTGTAGTTGGCGACGTGCTGGGCCACCTCTTCCTGGTCGGTGCCCACTCGCGCGCTGATCAGATCGGTCGTCATGATCCGCGGCAACGGCGTCTCCGGCGCCACCAACAACAGTCGTCGCAGCGAGACGACCCCTACGAGATGCCGGCGCTCGTCGACGACATAGAGATAGAACACCATCTCCACCTCGCGTGAACCCTGGAGCGCCTGGATCGCTTCGCCAGCCGTCAGATCGTCAGAGAGCGCAAACACCGTCGGGTTCATGATGCGCCCGGCGGTGCGCTCGGCGTACTCGAGCAGGTTCTCGACCTCGCCCGACTCCTGACGCCGCATCAGTTCGAGTACGGCGGCGGATAGCTCGTCCGGCAGCTCGTCGATCAGCGCTACCGCGTCGTCCGACGGCAACTCCTGCAACCAGACCGCGATCTGACCGGCGGGGTGGTCCGCGAGCAGCGCGGAGCCAGGCCCGGGGCCGTACTCGATCAGCGCCTCCATCGCGAGGCGGCTATTGTGGTCGAGCAGCAGTTTGAGCGCGCCGCGACAATCCTTGTCGGGCAACTCGCTGAAGACTTCAGCGAGGTCAGCTGGATGTTGTTTCTGGAGTAGGTTGAGCAGGTTGGCGGACGCACCAATCCGCTGCAGTCGTTTGACCGAGTCGAGCACCACGTCGATTCGGCGGTGAGGCGGCATCGTCTCGTCGTCCGAGTCGGGTCGCGCCGACGCGCGACGAGTCAGGGTCGTCTGAATGTTCCACAGTCAGTACCAAGAACCTCCCAGTGTAGCATGCCAACTGGAGGAGGACCGGACGCGAAGATGGACCTTCGTAGCCCGTGCCATGAGAACGTGACACGGGCCGGGCCGCTCAGCCTCGCGTCTTCGGCGCCACCCCGGCCTGGTCGAGGATGTGGTCGTTTTCGCGCCAGTCTGGGCGGACCTTGACGTGCAGGTCGAGGAAGACCCGGGTGCCAAAGAACCGCTCGAGATCCAGTCTGGCCTCGGTGCCGATCTGTCGAATCTTGTCTCCGCCGGGCCCGATGACGATCGGCTTCTGGGATCGGCGTTCGACCAGGATCGAACAATACAGCCGCAAGAGCCCGGGCTCGGTGTCCTCGTCGAACCTGTCCACGACGACGGCCGTGGTAAACGGTAGCTCGGCATGCGTGAGCCGCAGGACCTTTTCCCGAACGGTTTCGGCAGCCAGCACTCGCTCGGGCTGATCGGTCAAGAAGTCGTCCGGGTAGAGCGGCTCACCCTCGGGCAGCCGGTCGAGGATCTCCCGCTCCAGACTCTCCACTCCGTCACCCGTCAGCGCCGAGACCGGCACGACAGCGGCGAACTCGCGCTGCCGACGATACCAATCGATGAGCGGCAGTAGGCGTGGCTTGGCTATACGGTCGATCTTGTTGAGCACCAGGATGACCGGCACGGCCACCTGCTCGAGCGACTCCAGTACGAATCGGTCGCCGGCGCCGAGACTATCGGTAGCATCGCGCACCAGCCCGATCAGATCGACCTGGCCGAACGATTCGAAGGCTATTTCGACCATCCGCACGTTCATCCGATGCAACGGCCTGTGAATCCCAGGCGTGTCGACGAAGATTACTTGTGCCGCTGGGTCGGCTGCATAGTTCCGGACCGCCAGAATCCGGTTCCGGGTCGTCTGGGGCTTGTCGGAGACAATCGCCAGCTTGGTGCCGACCACCCTGTTGACCAGGGTAGACTTGCCGGCATTGGGCCGGCCGATGAGCGCCACGAAACCAACCCGCATCCGGTCTACCCGTTCGCCGGCTCGACCGCGTCGCGGCGGTGGACACGTACCTTGCGGACCCGCCGATGTTCGGCCTCGAGCACCTCAACGAAGAGGTCATCCACCTCCACCGTCTCGCCGGCGGTCGGCACGCGACTCAAACGAGCCAGTAGGTAGCCGCCTACCGTCTCGAAGCCGTCACGCTCGACCGTCACCCCGAGTTGCTCGGCCATGTCGCCGACAGCTACCGTTGCCAGAAACACGAATCTCCCGTTGCCCTCGTCGACAATCGGCTCCGACTCTTCGTCGTACTCGTCGCGAATCTCGCCGACGATCTCCTCGAGCAGATCCTCGATGGTGACTAGCCCGGCCGTCCCGCCATACTCGTCCACGACGATTGCGCTCTGCACCTGCCTGACCTGTAGATCCCTCAACAGCTCCGCCACTCGCTGGCCCTCCGGCACGACATACGCCGGTCGGAGCAGCTCCGGCATGATCCGGCCCCCGGGCTGCACCCCGCCGAGGGTCACGAGATCCTTGGCAAACACGAATCCCATAATGTTGTCCAGATTGTCCTTAAATACCGGGATCCGCGAGTACTCCTCCTCGGCGAAGAGCGCGCGGAACTCGGCGACGGTCGCGTCGTGCGCGATCGCGACGATGTCGGGTCTCGGCGTCATGACTTCCCGCACCAGCGTGCCACCGAAGTCCACGACCGATTGCAGTAGCTCACGCTCCGCGGTCTCGGCGGTGATGGTCTCGGCGCTGGCCGGATCCCCACCCGGCTCGGCCGGCTCGGCCGAGGCATCGCCGCTGGACCGGACCCTCGGCGGCCGGGCCAGCCGCAACAGTCCGCCTGTCAGCGGGCTCAGGACCCTGAGCGCGAGGTCGAACGACGGCAACAGATACGCCAGCACGCGGCCGGCATCGCGTCGGACCAGCGCCGACGGCACCACTTGCTCGCACACCACCACGAACAGCATGACCGCCAGCAGCAACGCCCCGACCGCCTTCGGTGTCGCCACACCGATTAGCCGTGCCAACGCGACCGCCGCCAACGCGAACAACAGACCGCGGAGCAGCCGCGTGACGACATACAGACGCAGCGGGTCGTCGAGATACGTCGTCAGGGACTCGTGCCTTACACCCCGTTCCGCCGTCAACCGCTCCGGCAGCCGAACCATCGCGCCGAAGGCGGACTCGATCGCTGCCACATAGACCACCGCGCAGCCGATCAGAAAAAGGAGCAAGAACACCATGATTCGTCAGTTCACGGGCAGTCCGCTCTGTCGCTGGAGACGACGCTCCAGCCGCCGCATCCGTCCACCGTCCCGTTCGTGGTCGTACCCCAACAGGTGCAGTAGTCCGTGCAGGGCGAGCCGGCGCCACTCCTGCTGCTCGGTCAGACCGGCAACTCGTGCCTGCTGCGCCGCGCGCCCGGTAGCGATCACGATGTCACCCAGGAACCGGGCCTGACCCGAACCAGCCCAGGCCGGGGCACGATCGGCGGGGAACGAGAGTACATCGGTGACCTGATCGATCGCGCGAAACCGGTGGTTGAGATCCCGCATCTTGCGGTCGCCGACCAGTGCCACGGCGACGACACCGGCCGCCGCGCGCGGCGCGGCCCTGGCGAGCCAAACCGGCAACGTCCCGGCCGGCTTGGGCCGCCCGCGCCCGTCTGTCACCGCAACCCGGAGTCTCGTCGCAAGCCTGCGGGGCCGGTGGAGGCCGGGGTCGTCAGCAGTCATCTGACATGTAACCGGGGGTTTCGCTCGGCTACTTCACCGATGGCAGGACGGTCCCCGTTTGGGTGCCATTGCCATCGCCAGCTGTGTAGGCGTCATAGGCCTGGACGATTTTCTGAACCAGGGGGTGCCGAACGACATCACGTGGGTCGAACCGCATGAAGGCGATTCCCTCGACACGCTCCACAATTCGCAGCACCTCCACGAGCCCGGACGTCCGGCCGAGCGGTAGATCGATCTGGGTGATGTCCCCGGTGATGACCGCCTTTGAGCCGAACCCGAGTCGGGTTAAGAACATTTTCATCTGCTCGGATGTCGTGTTCTGGGCTTCGTCGAGGATCACGAACGCGTCGTTGAGCGTACGCCCGCGCATGAACGCAAGCGGCGCGATCTCGATGGTGCCGCGCTCCAGCAGCCTGTTAACGCGGTCCAAGTCCAGCATGTCGTGAAGCGCGTCGTAGAGCGGTCGCAGATACGGGTTGACCTTCTCCTGCAAATCACCAGGCAGGAACCCGAGCTTTTCGCCAGCCTCGACGGCGGGCCGCACGAGTGCGATGCGGGTGACCTTCTTGGCGGTCAGAAACGCGACGGCCTGGGCCATCGCCAGATATGTCTTCCCGGTGCCAGCCGGACCGATCCCGAACACGATGTCGTGGCGTTCGATCGCCTCGAGATAACGCCGCTGGTTGAGACTTTTCGGCACCACGTGCCGCTTGCTCGACGGCTTGACGGTGGCCCGTACGAAGTAGTCCCGGAGCCGGACGTGGTCATCCTGGATGACGAGCTGCGACGCCCGCCGCACGTCCTCCTGCGAGAGCTCGTAGCCCTCGGCCACCAGGGCGGCCAGTTGCCGAACCACCAGCTCGAGCCGAGCGACAGCGGCGGCGGCGCCATCGACCAGTAACATGTTGCCATCCGTACGGATCTGGACGTCGAACAGATCCCGGAAGGTTTTGAGGTTGGCGTCGTAGGAGCCGAACAGCAACTCGACCCCTTCGTCAGGGATGGGGATCTGCACGGCCGTTGCTGTTCCGGGTTCACCTCGTTCTTCGGACACGTACAGGGACGATGGTGACACGGAGCGGAGAACCGGTCAAGAATCGGCGCGTAGGTGCAGCTCACGCAGCTGACGTGGAGTAACCGACGAGGGTGCGCCGGTCATCAGGTCCACCGCGGTCGCGGTCTTCGGAAACGCGATTACATCGCGGATCGACGCCTCTCCCGCCAGCAGCGCCACGATCCGATCTACACCGAGAGCGATCCCGCCATGCGGCGGCGTGCCGTATTCGAGCGCCTCGAGGAAGAACCCGAACCGTGACCTGGCCTCGTCGTCGCCGATCTTCAATAGTTGGAAGATCCGTCGCTGCAACGCCTGCTCGTGGATCCGGATGCTGCCACCCCCGATCTCGCTGCCGTTGAGGACCAGGTCGTAGGCCTGAGCCCGGACGGACCCCAGGTCGGCATCCAGCCGGTCGCGATCCTCATCACGCGGTGCCGTGAACGGATGATGCATCGACATGTGCCGCCCTTCGGTCTCGCTCCACTCGAACATCGGGAAGTCGACCACCCAGGTCAACGCCCGGCGGCGCTCATCGATCAATCCCTCGCGCCATGCCAGTCGCAGTCGCAGCCGTCCCAGTAGCCGCGCGGCGTCATCCTGGGATCCGGCCGCCACGAGAACCAGATCGTCTGCGCCGGCGCCGACTACCTCGAGGATCCGCCGCATTGTCTCAGGACCGGCCGCCTTGAGAATCGAACTCTGCACGCCGCCGTCGGGGCCTCGACGCGCCCAGACGAGTCCCGACCCACCGAGCTGGACAGCCTCGTCGACCAAGTCGTCAACCTGGCGACGGGAATAGCGCGCCGCGCCAGGCACGACGACGGCGCGGACAACGCCGCCGCCGGCCACAGTGTCACGAAACACTCGAAAGCTCGAGCCGGCAAACACCTGCGACACGTCCGAGATCGCCATCTCGACCCGCAGATCCGGCTTATCCGACCCGTACTTCGCAATCGCCTCTGCATACGATAGGCGCGGGAAGGGAATCTCGAGCGATTCGTCATTCGCCGCGAAGATCGCATGCATCAGCCGTTCAACGACACCAAAGATGAGGTCCCGCGTCGCAAACGATACCTCGAGATCGATCTGGGTGAACTCCGGTTGCCGGTCCGCCCGGAGGTCCTCATCCCTAAAACAGCGGGCGATCTGAGAATACCGGTCCACGCCAGCGATCATCAGGATCTGCTTGAAAATTTGCGGGGACTGCGGCAAAGCGAAGTACTCACCCGGGTGCACCCGACTGGGCACCAGGTAGTCGCGGGCCCCTTCCGGGGTCGACTTGGCGAGCACCGGTGTCTCGATATCCAGGAACCCCTGCTCGTCCAGCGACCGGCGCGCCGCCATCAGGACGCGATGCCGGAGCTGCAAATTTCGCTGCATGCGCTCACGGCGCAAATCGAGATACCGGTATTTCAGCCGGATCTCCTCCGACACCGGCGTCTCCTCGGCGATCTGAAAAGGGGGTCGCCTGGCCTCGCTCAGCACGGTGATCTCTCGGGCCGCGATCTCGACCTGGCCGGTTGCCAGTTTCGGGTTCAGCGTCTCGTCCGACCGGTGCTCCACCGTGCCGCTGACCGCAACAACGAACTCGGGGCGCAGACACTTGGCCCGCGCGAGCAACGCCTCGTCGTCCCGCGCCACGACCTGTGTCACGCCGAAGCGGTCACGAACATCGATAAAGATCAGTGAACCGAGGTCGCGCACTCGATGCACCCACCCCAGCAGGGTCGCCTCGGCCCCCATGTCGGCGGCGCGCAACGCGCCACAGGTGTGTGTTCGGGATTGTTCAAACACGGCTCAGTTCGCTCGCGCGGCCCGAAGATGGGCGGTCACCTGGTCCCGGGGCACGGTTTGCTGGTGCCCGGTCTCCATCTCTTTGACCGTCACCTGCCGCCTTGACAGCTCGTCCTCGCCGAGAATCAGCACCCGCCGTGCCCCACTTCGATTCGCCCGCTTCATTTGCGACTTGGACGAGTGCGCGTCGTAGTCGATCAGGGCCGTCAGCCCGGCCCGACGCAGATCGCGCGCCAGTATCCTGGCCGCGGGCCAGCTGGCGTCGCCGATCGCCACAACAAAGGCGTCGGCCGCACGCGCCTCTCCCTTACCCTCCGGCAGGGCAAGCACGAGCCGCTCGAGCCCGGCCGCGAACCCGATGCCCGCCCGGTCCGGCCCACCCAGCCGCTTGACCAAGTGATCATACCGGCCCCCGCCGAGCAGCGCGTTCTGGGCCCCAAGACCGGCGCCGAGAATCTCGAAGGTGGTGCGCGTGTAGTAGTCGAGCCCCCGCACGAGCCGGTGCGACACACGATACAGCAGCCCGTAATCGTCCAGCTGCCGCTTGACCTCGGCGAAGTGGACGCGACAAGCGTCGCACAGGTAGTCCTCCGAATGCGGCAGGGCCTCGATGACCGCTTGGTCGGCTGGCACCTTGCAGTCGAAGATGCGCAATGGATTCGTCCGGCTCCGACGCTGACAATCTCCACACAACTCGGAAAGGCGCTCGCCCAGCGCCGCCAACAGCGCCTCGCTGAAGCGAGGCCGGCAGACCGAACAGCCCACTGAATTAATGACGAGCTCGGCCGCCTCGATGCCCAATTCGGCCACGAAGGTCGAGGCCATCTCGATCACCTCGCCGTCGGCGGCCGGGTCGGTGATGCCGAACACCTCGACGTCGAGCTGATGAAACTGGCGATAGCGCCCCTTCTGCGGCCGCTCGTAGCGAAACATCGGGCCGAGGCTATAGAACTTGGCGAACGGCAGGTCCTGCTCGAGGTTGTGCTCCACGAACGCACGAACCATGCTGGGTGTCGCCTCGGGCCGCAGGGTGATCCGTTCGCCGCCCTTGTCGGTGAAGGCATACATTTCCTTCTGCACGATATCGGTCGACTCGCCGGTGCCCTTCGCGAACAGCTCTTCCCGCTCGATAACCGGTGTCCGGAGCTCCGTATACCCGTAGCGCTCACACACGGCGCACGCCACGCGCTCGACCTGCTGCCAGCGCCCGACCTCCGCCGGAAGAATATCGCGGGTGCCGCGGATGCCGGGAATCACCTGCCCCGTCCCTTTCGCTCAATCCGGGTATCCATCGTCCTACCTACCGTCGTCGCGCGGGCGGGCTCGATCGTCCGACTCGCCAGCTCTACGTTCGCTCCGCACGCTCTGTGGTGGACACGAACGCGCTTCGTTCACGTCCTGGTGTTGGTCATTACGGTGCCATCCAGCCGGCGTCCTCGGTGAGTCACCGTCGTTACAAACACCAGTTGTTCAGGGTGTGGCCGCCGCGCGATGGGCCCCGTAGGACAGCTGGTCTCCCGGTTCAGCTGGAGTGCGCCTAGTACTCGCCCTTGTAGCCGACGTAGTTCTCGGCGTAGCGCCGGATTGAGACCGTCTCCGCGTTCGTGGTTGCCCGCCGGACGTGCCCTGGACTCCCCATAACGAGCGACCCGGGTGGAATGGCCATTCCTTCGACAACGAGGGTACCGGCGGCGATGATCGAGCCGGTGCCGACGACCGCGCCGTTCAGTACAATCGCACCCATCCCGACGACACACCGATCCTCGACGACACACCCATGGAGCACCGCCGCATGACCGACCGTCACCTCATCGCCGATCAGGGTCGGGTGCGTGCCGCGCATCACATGGACAACGCTGCCGTCCTGGATGTTGGTGCGGGCCCCGACGCGAATCCGGTTGACGTCGCCGCGAATCACGACGTTCATCCAGACACTACTGTCCTCACCGATCTCGACATCGCCGATCACCTGTGCGCTGTCGTCAACGAACGCCGTGGCAGCTACGCGAGGGAAGCCCGCACGGTGGGACCGGAGCATCAGTGTAAATTATACGTCGAACATACCTTAGTGGCCCACCGGGCAACGCGCCTGATCGACCAGGCGATCTTCCGTGACCGTCATCTTCTGGGCCACGCACGAGCCACAATAGGCGGCAGGCTGGACATGCCCGGGGTAGCCGACCGGCGAGCGGCGGCCGAAGGCCGGCGTCTTCATGCGCCGGAGTCCCGCTGACACCGGCTCCAGCCGGGGTACCCGCATGGTGGCATACCGGGGTACCCGCATGGTGGCATAATGGATACCATGGAGGTGCTGGACCAGCTTGGCCGGGCGCTGACGAGCCTGCGCCTGTCCGTAACCGACCGCTGCAACCTGCGCTGTCAGTACTGCATGCCAGAGAAGGACTATGTCTGGCTCCCGCGCGCCGACATCCTGACCTTCGAGGAGATCGACACCCTTGTCGACATCTTCACTGCCGTTGGGGTCGACAAGATCCGGATCACCGGCGGCGAACCGCTGCTGCGCAAGGACCTCCCGGACCTCATCGCGCTGCTGGCGGGGAAGGCGGCGCTCAAAGACCTGGCGCTGACCACCAACGGCATGCTGCTGGCCGCCCAGGTAGAGGCGCTCAGATCCGCCGGGCTACCACGCATCACGGTAAGCCTCGACACCTTGCACGCCGACCGCTTCAAGGCTTTGACCCGCTTCGATAGCCTCGACGCGGTACTGCGCGGCCTGGACCGAGCGACCGAGGCCGGGTTCGACAGCGTCAAGGTGGACACGGTGGTGATTCGGTCGGTGAACGACGATGAGCTGGCACCAATGCTCGATCTCGGCCGCCGGCTTGGCATCGAGGTTCGGTTCATCGAGTATATGGATGTGGGCGGCGCGACACGCTGGTCGATGCGGGACGTCGTCTCACGTCAGGAGATGCTGCGACGACTGTCTGCCCATTTCGGCCCGATCGCAGCGGTGGTCGAAGATAGCAACGCCCCGGCCAATCGGTTCACGCTTCCGGACGGCACCGTGTTCGGCATCATCTCTTCGACGACCGAACCATTCTGCCGGCGATGCGACCGCAGCCGACTCACCGCCGACGGGCTTTGGTATCGCTGCCTCTACGCCCCGACTGGCACGGACCTGCGCGAACTGCTTCGGGCCGGTATCGGTGCGGAGGAGCTGCGCGACCTCATCGGTTCGACATGGCAGGCGCGAGACGACCGCGGCGCGGAGACACGGCTGTCGTCGGCGGACCGGTCGGCGCTGATCCCGGTCGAGAAACTCCAGAACGAGCCACACCTCGAGATGCACACCCGCGGCGGGTAGCGGCCCCTGTTGCGTAGCGGACACCCAACCGCACGGCGCACGCGTCGAGCCTCAGGCGACCCCGCGAACCAAAACCGCGCTCCTGGCTGGCAAAGCACGGCGAGGGAGCATACCGGCGGTATTCGACCGAGCGGCAACGCCGCCAGCCGGTATACAGGGCCGGTCGACTGCAGCGGGACTTTCACCTCGGGCTGCTAGACCGCGCCCTGCCGAAACGTGAGGTTGAACCGGCCCTCGAGCCCAAGTTCCGGGGGGGCGGTACCGGGCAGCAGTGCCGCGACACCGTGGTAACGCAAACGACTCCGCCCACCGAAGACGAACCCATCACCAGACGCCAGGAGCACCGTCGTCCTGGTGTCGCGACGCGTACGGCCGCCCAGGATGAACTTCGCCGTGTCCCCAATGGACACCGATACGATCGGAACCCCGCTTTCCAGCGTGTCTGGATCCTCGTCCTTGTCCTGGTGCAGCCCCATCTTCCCGTCCAGATTGTAGTGGTTGAGAATGCAGACGTCCGGGGTCAGACGCATCCCGGCGTCCGCCGCGAGCCGAGACGCGAGCACGGCCAGGTCGGCCGGCAGCGCCGGAGCCGGGAGGCCATCGTAGTCGCTGCGCACCGCCTCGTAGCGGTATGTCCGGGCATTCCAGTGCCGCCCTAAACAGACCATCCGCACGCGCATCCGACCGCCTCCACGCACCGTCGGGACATACCAGCCCGTCGGACTCATGCCGATCGACCGGCAGCGCTCGGCGAGCGCCCGTTGCGCATCGAGCGTGAGGTACGCCGGCAGGTGCACAGCATCCGGACAGACCTCGATACGGCGTGCGGACATTGGTGCTACTCTACACGTTCCATTCCGGTTTCGAATCAATGTCTCATGTCTCCGATGTTGCCGTGATCGGCGCCGGTGTCTTCGGCGCCTGGACGGCCCTTCAGCTCCGCCGGAGCGGACGATCGGTGACGCTGGTCGACGCGTTCGGTGCCGGCAACACCCGGTCCAGTTCCGGTGGCATCTCCCGCGTCTTCCGCATCGGATACGGCCACGACGCGCTCTACTCGCGCTGGGCGCAACGCTCGTTGACCGCGTGGCTAGAGCTCTTCCGGGACGGACGTCTGGAGCTCTTCACGCAGACCGGCGTCCTGTGGATGACCCGATCGGACGACCCGATGACCGATGAGACCGTGGATACGCTGCGCCGACTCCGCGTGCCGTTCGAGATCCTCGACCGGGCCGAGCTCGAGCGGCGATATCCGCAGCTCAGCTTCGGTCCCGTCACGCGCGGCGTGCTCGAGTCCGAAGCGGGTGTCATCATGGCCCGGCGCGCCGTGCAGGCGGTCGTGCGTCAGGCGGTCAGGCAGAGCGTCGACTACCGCATCACAGCAGTGACCCCGCCGGCAGACACCGAACACCTCGAGTCGGTGCGCACGAGTGACGGCGACCGGATCACAGCCGGCACGTTTGTCTTCGCCTGCGGCCCGTGGCTACCCACGTTGTTTCCCGCCACGCTCGGTGACCGGATTCATCCAACACGTCAGGAGGTATTCTTCTTCGGCTCCGCGCCCGGCGACCGGCGGTTCGCGCCCCCGGCGATGCCGGCGTGGGTCGACTTCGCTGGTGGCGTCTATGGAGTCCCGGACCTGGAAGGGCGCGGCTTCAAGGTGGGTCTCGACCACCACGGACCACCATTCGACCCCGATCTCGGCGAGCGGCGCGTTTCGGACGGCGCTCTCGAGGTCGCGCGCATGATCCTCACCCGCCGCGTCCCCGCCCTCGACGCCGCGCCACTGCTCGAAGCGCACGTCTGCCAGTACTCGAACAGCTCGAACGGTGACTTCATTATCGACCGACACCCGGAGATGGACAACGTGTGGCTGGTGGGCGGCGGGTCTGGACACGGCTTCAAGCACGGCCCAGCCGTCGGCGAGTACGTCACGGCGCAGCTTTCCGATCGTGCGACGCCTGAAGCGCGGTTTACGCTGGCCGCGCACGGCACTGCGCAACAACGCAAGGTCTTCTAGCTTAGGTGGGGCGCCGCCTGTTCACGGACCTGTGGGTCGAGGACCCGCTCCACGATCTCGTCGCCTGATTATGTCCCCGGACTACGGTGCTGACGATCTGTCCGGCCGTTCATGCTGCCACGCCGCGAACACCTCGTGTAGCGTTGGCAACACATCGGCCATCATATCGGTCCCCAGCTATCCAAGATGCTTCGTCACTCGGCGTCATGGGGACGACGATGGTAGTTTTAAGATTCTGAAGCGCCGTAGCACCGGCTAGCAGCAGCAGGGGCCGCAGTCAGGGTCGTCGTCACCGGCGGTAACATCACCGGCGCCGTGGGGACCATCAACGATAGTGAAAGCGCAGGCATACGGAGCGTGCGACAGCTTGGCGGCGGTGTCGGTGCAAACCTCGACCGCCTGGCCGCGCGGGAACAGATGGCCCTCTTCGTCGACCACCGCCTTCTGCGGACCAAGATAGACAGCATACTGCCCGACAAATCGGCAGCCCGCTTTCTTCTCGAACTTGTAGCCCTGGACAGTCACCGAGTCGAACCGGCAGCCCTCAACCTCGCGCCAGAACGTCTTCTTGAGGACCGAGACCCCGTAGAACCCCGCTTTCTCGAGCCCGGCGAGAAACGCCTCCTCGGTCAACGCGCCCGAGATGCACTCGCCCCAGAGCCGTCCGTCGGCACGCATGCGTGGTGGCACCTCACGGTCGGACACGATGTCGGCCACGACCAGCCGTCCGTGGTCCTTCAACACCCGCCAGATCTCTCTGAAAACACGCGGCTTGTCCGGTGACAGATTGATGACGCAGTTCGAGGTCACGACGTCGACGCTCGTGTCGTCGACCGGAATCTCCTCCAGGTAGCCCTTGCGGAACTCCACCGCATCGTAGCCGAGCGCGGCGGCCACCTCTGACTGGCATTCGCGGGCGACCGACAGCATCTGGTCTGTCATGTCGACACCGTAGACCCGCCCCTCGGCACCCACTAGCTTCGCGGCGATGAAGCAGTCGATACCGGCGCCTGAACCAAGGTCCACCAGCGATTCCCCTGCCACGAGCGATGCCGCCGTCACGGGACTACCGCATCCGTAGAATCGCTCCACGACCGCTTTAGGAATATGATCGAGGTCCGCGGCGTCCGGTTGCACCGGACAGCAGAGCTCGGCCTGTGGCTGCTCGGCCGCCTCACCATAGAACTCGCGCACCGTCAGTCGCGACCGATCGAGCACCTCCTCGGAGAGAACGCAGGCCGAGTGCGTCGTGCGAACAATCGCGTCCTCGTCGTGCAACGTCTGCTCGCCCATGCCACGAATGACCACCGGCCGGTCGTAGCCGGAACGCGGCTGGGCCGTCGCCCGCCCCTCCCGCAGCAGATCCGCAAACGTATCGTCCGCCAGCCCTTCGTAAAGCTCGCAATACGGATCATGCGCCACGAAGGCGGATCGCCGGTCCTGTCCGGCGGCGGCCGCCGGCCAGTACGCGTGCTCCACGTCGCCGCCGCCGCACAGAAACCTGAGGTTGCACGAGCGGCAGATCGGCTTCTGTTCGACGGTGGCTTCACGCAGGTCGCGACAGACCTCGCTCGTCTTCCAGATGGTCTCCAGATCCTGCTGCCCAAGATCGCCGCAGCGCAGCTCGGGTATCCCCGCCAGCGAGGCCGACGGATACACGCACCCGTCGGTGTAGAGACACAAGCTGCTCCAACCGGCGCCGGACAGGTCGTTCTTCACGCCCGGGGTACCGTCGAGGCGCAACCGGAACTCCTCGATGTTGTCGATCCAAACCCCGAGCTCGGTCGCCACCGCGCGCGCCCGGCGCACCGCGGCAAGAATCTCCTGGGCACTCGGTAAGTCGCCGAGCGCCCCATCGAGCACACGGCCCCGGCGGTGAGGCCAGAGTAGATGGACATTGCGCACGCCGTGCGCCGCCGCCAGGCAGACGATCTCGTCAAGCGACTGGAGATTATGGCGCAAGATCGTGGCGGTCAGCGTCGGCCGCAACCCGGCCTCAACGGCGCGGTCCAGCCCGCCCAGAATGCGATCGAACGTCCCCTCCCCGCGGATCGGGTCGTTAACCGCGGCGGTCGGGCCGTCGAGGCTGATCTGAAGCCGAAGCCCCCCTCGACTCCGCGCAGCTGCGACGCCGCGCCCGCCCGCTTGGCCCGCGGCAGACGGAACGGTCCGAGCCTCCGCCGTCGTGGCCAGCTGGGCCAGGCGCTCCAGGCGCTCGCGCTGGAAGAGCGTGCCGTTGGTGAGAATGACCAGCTCACGACCGTGGGTCCCCACGACACGTTCCGCGAGATCGAGCAGGTCCGGCCGGGCCAGCGGCTCGCCACCAGTGAAGAAGAGCCGTTCGGCTCCTAGCCCGACCGCCTGATCAATCGCGGCGGTGATCCGTTCGGTCGGCAGTCCCTGTGAACGATCGGGCCCCGATGACACCAAGCAATGGCCGCAGCTGAGGTTACAGAAGTCGTTAATCTGGATCCACAGCTCGTGCAACCGTTCCGTGTCCAGATACGCCGACCGGCCGAGATACGGTGCCGGCGCCGCCCCATCCGTCGACAGAAAACCGTGCCGGAGTCCGTCATGCGCGAACGTCTCGACGTGGAGCCAGGCACGGGCGACGTCGAGTCCGGACTCGGTGGCATAGTCCCGCACCACCTGTGCGAACACGGTCCGACCGTCGAAGCGGCCGAGCAGCCGGAACCCGCGCTCGTCGGTGCCGATCCAGTGCGGTTTCGCCGGGTCGAGCGTGACGGCGCCACCCGCCACCTGCCGCACGGAGCAGGCCGGGGCACGAAGCACGGTCGCATCTTCAATGTGCAGTGGCATAGGACTGCCTCGATAAGACGTCGCGTATCGCTCGACGAATCCAGTTACGAACTGGGTACATCGCCGGTCTCAGTGTAACCCGGTGTTTCACCACGGGCCCTAGGCTCGCGACAAGACTCCGGAGCCCTTTTTTGACAACCAGAACCACACGCGCGCCCCGAGCAACAGGCCCAGGATCATGGCGTACATCAGGGGCGGCCGGATGTCGACCTTGACCAACCAAAAATAGTGCACGACCCCCGCCAGCGCGGCACCATACACGAGACGGTGGAGCCGCCGCCAGCGCGCGCCGCCAAGTCGGCGGATCATCCGCTGGGTCGAAGTGACAGCCAGCGGAATCAGCAACACGAACCCGGTGAACCCGGCGGTGACGTACCGGCGCTCCACGACGTCATCGAGGATCAGGTCGAACGCGAAAAAGAAGTCCAACACCAGATAGGTGCCGAAGTGGAGCACCGCGTAGAAAAAGGCAAACAGTCCCAGCATCCGTCGGAGCTGTACCAGGCTGCTCCACGCGGTCACCCTTCGCAGCGGGGTGATTGCGAGGGTGATCAGCAGAAAACGCAGCGTCCAGTCGCCGGTCCTGTGGGTGATGAACTCGATCGGGTTGGCCGTGAGACCATTGGTGGCGCCCCGCCAGACGAGAAGACCGAGCGGGATGAGGCACGCCGCGAACACCCACGGCTTGACACGGCGCACCCCCATCCCCCTCGTACTCAGAAGTCCCGCTGAAGGTCCATCCCATCGTAGAGGCTCGCCACCTGGTCGGCGTAGCCGTTGAACATCTGCGTCCGGATCCGGAAGAACTTGCCGATCCGGCGCTCGCTGGCCTGACTCCACCGGGGATGGTTGACCTCTGGATTCACGTTGGAATAGAACCCGTATTCGTTCGGGGCGGAAATATTCCAGGAGTTCCGTGGCTGGTCCTCGACGAACTCGATCTTAACGATGGACTTGATGCTCTTGAACCCGTATTTCCATGGTACGACGAGACGCAGCGGCGGGCCTTGCTGATTCAGTAAGGTCTTCCCGTACACGCCGACCGCCAGGATTGTCAGCGGATGCATCGCCTCGTCCAGACGCAGCCCCTCGACATACGGCCACCGCAACACCGGGCTCCGCTGTCCCCGCATCTCGTCGGGGCGCAACAGCGTCGTGAACTTCACGAAATTGGCCCTCGAAGTTGGCTCGAATCGCTTGATCAGGTCGCCCAGCGGAAATCCGACCCACGGCACGACCATCGACCAGGCCTCGACGCACCGCAGCCGATAGACGCGCTCTTCGAGCGTGTGGGGACGGAGGAGGTCATCGATGTCCACGTCGGCGGCCTGGGTATTCATCTGCCCCTCGACCCGCACCGACCAGGGGTCGATCGTCATCTCCTCCGCGTAGCGTGCCGGGTCACCCTTGTCCGACCCGAACTCGTAGAAGTTGTTGTAGCTGGTGATGTCTTCGTACGAGTTGGGGCTCTCGTCGGTGCTCAACGGCGACGGCCGCAGATTCGGAATCGTCTCTTGCGCCTGCACCACGCCGCCGTACCGACCGAGTACGGTCACGCCGGCCAGGGCGCCGGCCATGGCACCCGAGGCCGTCTGGATGAACTGCCGCCGGTTGCGATACAGCCGCTCGTCGGTAATCTCCGACGATCGGATGTCTGGAGCCTGCTTGATCAACATTCGGTGCCTCCAATCGATGTGCCGGCGGAAGGGCGAAATAAAGATACACCTCCCCCGGGCCATGGTCCTCCCGCACCGTGCACCTTGTCAACGGGATGTCAGCGGCACGGGCCCGGCAGTGCCCGCGCCATACGCGACACCGAACGTCCGCCGTGTCTCGGGTTCAGGTCTGTCCGGCCGGCGGGACGGACCGGTTTCCGGACTCGGACACGGTCGCCACCGGGTCCTGCCAGACTGGATACAACAACCCCAGCCGGCCGGCCAGATAGAACAGCAGGATCCAGAGGTTCAAGGCGGTACGACGGACCCAGCCATCCCGCTCCCAGCGTCTCGCTGACACGCACACGCCGACGGCCGACCGGCGAAACCGTCCGTGACGCCGCATCCGGCGCACCAGGTCCGCGTCCTCCATCACCGGTATCAGCCGGTAGCAACCGATGGCGTGAAACAGATCGCGCCGGATGAACAGCCCCTGGTCACCGTAGGCCAGCCCAAGCCAGAACACCCGCCAGCGCACCCCGCGCTCGATGAGCCGGGCCTGCCAGCGCGGTGAGTCGATTTCGAGCCGATAGCACCCGCCAACGGCGCCCTCCGCGGCGGCTCGCCCGATCTCGTCGAGCCACCCGTCGGCGAGCCGTGCGTCGGCATGCAGAAACAGCAGCCAATGCCCCGCCGCGCGCGCCGCCCCGGCGTTCATCTGGAGGCCGCGACCAGGCGGACTGTCGACCCACTGGACCGCTGGCCATAACCGACGAACCGCGGCCAGCGCCGGGTCCCCGGCATCGCCGTTTGCGACAACCACCTCGACCCGGCCGGTCGGATGCAACCTCTCCAACAGCTCGGCGAGCGGTCCGGCGTCGTGCAGAACCGGAATGATCACGGAGACGAAGGGATTGCGCATTGCCCTGTACCCTCGTGCCGAGTCAGCACGCACGCGGTGCTCGACCGGCGCCAGCCCCCCCCCCCGGACTGCCGCGGGCCGTAGGGCGGCCACGACACGGGATCAATCGGCCGACGATGTCACCGCGAGAAAGCCGGCCGTCTGACGCCAGACCTGCTCCAGACTCGCCTTCAGCTGATGGTCGTCATCGAGCAGGACCAGCGTGACGTGGCGCCGGTCGCGCGCGTATCGCTCGACCATCGCCGGATCGACCACCTCGTCTCGGCGACCCTGGAGGATCAGCGTCGGCAACGCCGCCGTGGCCGCGAAGCTGTCGTACCGGCTGGCATCTTCATACAACTCGTAGTGCACGTGGCGGACCCGCCCCTCAGCGTAGTGCTCCACTTCCAGCCGGTTGCTCGCGCGCCAGCGCGCGAGCCCCTCTGGCCCAAGGTTTTTTATACGGTTGGCGCCGAAGTCGAGCGCCGGCGCCAGCAGCACCAGCCACGCGATCGGGTGGTCGGCGCCGGCCGCACCAACGGCGGACCTGCCAGCACGCCAGCTCCGCTCTGCGGCCTGCACGGCGACGAACGCCCCCAGGCTCGACCCGATCAGCGCGACCGGCCCATGCGCGAGCCCCTGGATCAGGTGCTCGACCTGCGCGACCATGCGCGAGACAGTCAGCGTGGAGAAATCTGGGGCGTTAAGGTCGGGACACTGCAAGGTGAGGCCGCACGCCGCCAGACGCTCGCCCAGGAACAGTGCCTTCGACGATGCTGGAGACGACGCGAACCCATGGAGGTAGACGACCTGCATGATCGAATAGTAGGTTCGGAGCTTCGGCTTTCAGACGTCAGGGTGTACTGTCTCCGAACCCCCGTCTCGCTGCCCCGCCTGCGTGTGCCGGCACTTGGACGGCGCGTCCAGCTAGCCCGCCGTGGCCTAGGCGAAGACGAGCTCCCGCCTGTCTTCTCAAAGTCACTCAAAGTCTATGCGTGCACCCCGGGCGACAACAGCACGGGATCTCCTTGTCGCCGTCGGTGAAGTAGTTGTAGGTGAGCTCCTGCCCACGCTTCACCTTGCGGCCGGCGATAATCCAGATAACGCCGTCGATCACGTTGCTGTAGCAATTGGGCATGCACGAATGATTGATGAACCGCCCGATGTTACCGCCGACGTTGGCGTCAATGACCCAGCGCCGGTTCAACCGGAAACACCAGATCTCGCCTCGACGGAGGTACCGGTCTTCGCGATCCGCGCTCTCCTTGGCGGTGATCTTCTCGCCGTCGTAGGTAACGACCCGCTTGTTCTTGTTGAGGTCCTCGAGGGCGAATACCCCCCAGCCGTGCAACTTGGACCGCTTCCGCTTGATCTTCGGCAGGTATATCTGAGCCACTCTAGTATCCCGTGCCAGACGCTGGCTGACCGAAACCCGAGGCGCGGCGCCTGCCTAGCGAGACGCGACGAAGGGACAAATCGGACATGTGTGACTGCGGAGCAACGCCGTCAGGCAGAACACCCCACCCGGGCATCAGATCACGAACGTCTGACACGGGACGCTCAACCTCGTTATCTGACCGGCCTCGGCCTGGCCACCGTGCGGACAATCGGTCATGATCACTGTCGTCGGAGACGATCCCCTTGACGGCGGCCGCGACCACGACCGCCGCGGCGCGGGCCCACACTCCAACGACCCAGACAGCGCATGATACCAGCACGCCGGGATTCCGGACCCATCGCGGTCGCCCCGCGGTCCTGCATCACCCGAGCCGTGGCAAAGCAAGTGTTCAACTCGGGCCACGAGTAGAATCACGACCGTGTCTAAGCCGTGCGATGAGTCACCTCCGCGCCTGTTGCGGCAGGGGGTCGAACAATTCAACCGACGCGAGTTCTTCGACCAACACGAAACCCTCGAAGACCTGTGGCGCGACGAACCGCGACCGGTCCGCGCGCTCTATCAAGGCATCCTGCAGATCGGGGTCGCGCTCCATCACGTGCAGCGGCGCAACCATCACGGAGCGGTCTACATGCTGACCCGAGGCTCGACCTATCTGCGCCCGTTCGCACCTGCCTGTCAGTGCGTCGACGTGGCCGATCTGCTGGCTCAGGCCGCCCGAATCTTGGTGGAGGTGGAGCGTCTGGGGCCGGACCGGCTCGACGAGTTCAACTGGGCACTAGCGCCTCGGGTCCGGTGGGTCGACCGCGACACGGGCTGACGCTCCACACGCCCGGGCCGAAGCTCCTACGCCGTTGGGTATACTCACGCCATGAGTCCCCCGCCGCGGTTCAACCCACGTACGCTCACATTTCTGCGGGCCCTCAAGCGCAACAACAACCGGGAGTGGTTCAGCGCGCACAAGAGCGACTACGAGACCCACGTCCGCGGGCCGATGCTGGCAACCATCGAGAGGCTGGCCGAGGACTTCCCGGGGATCGCCCCGGACCTGGTGGCCTCGCCGCGCTCCCTTTACCGGATATATCGTGACACGCGGTTTTCGCCAGACAAGACCCCCTATAAGACACACGTCGCGGCCAGGTTCTCGCACCGGGCGTTGCCCAAGAACGAGAGTGCCGGACTCTATGTCCATCTGGCCCACAACCAACTCTGGATCGGTGGCGGTCTGTACGCTCCACAGAGGCCGCAGCTACAGTGGATCCGCAAGCACATCGTCGCCAATCTCCGCAGTTTCCGCAGCCTGGTGGAGTCGCCAGTCTTCCGGCGTCTCGGTGGTGTGACCGGCACGACGCTGAAGCGAGTGCCACGCGGGTTCCCACCGGACCACGAAGCGGCGACGTATCTCAAGCTCAACCAATATCTGGCCGGCGAGGCGCTGGACCCGGCGCTGGCCCTCAGTCCAAGGTTCTACGGCACCCTTCTGCGACGCTTCACCGCGCTGGAACCGTTCATCCGATTTCTCAACACCCCGCTTGTAGCAGCAGCCCAGTTCCGAATGTAAAGGCGCGATGGACACCATCGGGCCGCGCCGGCCTGGAGGCCGACGATCATGATGGTGTAAGGGCGGGTCGAGAAGCAGGCCGTTCAAGGCGTCCTGAAATCGTCCCGCCTCGGCCCGTCAGCTCCGAACGCCACGGGGAAACGGCGGCCTGTGTCAGGGCCTTTACGGCCGGAGCTCGTGGGAACGGAGCTGAGGCGGTCGAACCTTGAGAGGCCGGCGTATCGCCGGCCTCGGTCTGGCGCGCCACCTCCGCCCGGGCGGTCTAGCCGCGCACGTACTGGTTGAACCACTCGATCGTGCGGCTCATGGCCTGTTCGGACGCCGCCTGGTTGTAGCGCGCTGGCGTCGCATCGTTGTTGAAGCCGTGCCCCGCCCCTGGATAGATGTGCGCTTCGTAGGTAACGTTGTTCGCCTGGAGCGCCGCCTCATATTCTGGCCATGCCTCCACCAACCGCGTGTCCTCAGCACCGTGGTGTACGAGAATTGCCGCCTGGATGTCCGGCACGTCCTCGGCGGGCGCAGCGGACCCGTAGAACGGCGCGGCGGCGGCCAAGTTCTCGCCCAGCCTGACGGCCAACATGTTGGCGATGCCACCCCCGAAACAGAAGCCGGTCGCCCCGATCTGACCGGTGCAATCGGCCCGCATTCTGAGCCAATTGGCGGCCGCGACGAAGTCTTCCGCCATCTTGGGGCGATCGACCGTTCGGAACAACTCGCCGCCCCGTTCGTCGTCACCAGGGTAGCCACCAACAGAGGTGAGAGCGTCGGGTGCGAACGCAATGAAATTGGCCACCGCGAACCGCCTGGCGACGTCCTCGATGTGCGGATTGAGGCCCCGGTTCTCGTGGACGACCAGGATACCCGGCAGGCTGTACATGCCCACGCTGGCGGGCCGGGCCAGCAGGCCCCGGATACTGCCGTTCCCCTGCGGCGACTGTACCGTGACGTACTCGATCGTCAGACGCGGGTCGGTCGGCGAGACCTGCTGGCCGCGCGCGTAGTTCGGCATGAGCGCTTCGACGAGCACCGGAAGCGTCAGACCGCCGATCGCGAAGCCCTTCAGGCCCTCCAGGAACTCCCGGCGAGGCATGTGACCGTGAATGTAGCGGTTGTAGAGCTCTATGGCCCCGCGCGGGACCTGAACAGTGGAGGTCGTCTGCTGCTCCATGATCGCTCCTTGGTAGAAGATGAACGACGAAGGGCAAAAGTGACGCATCGAACCCACTCCCGGCTGCCGGCCGCGTGGGCAACCCAACCCTCCGTTCCGGAACGCGCCCCGTGCGCCCGGCTCACAGCCAGGACGCACGCGACTCCGGTGGTTAGTATCAGATTGCGTGACGACCTTGTCAAGGATCCGGGCAGGCAGCGACGACACGAGCAAACCCCTATTCTGCGTGGCCTCAGGTGCGAAGGCGGTCCGTGGTATGGCCTTTGAGCGGCCCTTTTGAAGCACGTATACTCATCAGCCATACGTCGTTGCGCGTCGGCCTGGCAGATGGCAGGAGGTCGTTCATTGGCACAGGTGTCTCGTCGGACCATGTTCCGGCGCGTCTTCGGCGGTGCGGGCTTCGAGCTTGATCTCGAGACCGCGAATGACGTGCTGATGCGCATCAACCGGTCGCTCGACCCGGTGCCGTTGAGCGACGGCATGTGGACCTCCTACGTCGCGGCCCGCGGGAGGCTGCGATTGAGCGAGGACGAACGGGCAGGCGAGACCGGCGGCGGCGCGGCCGCGATCGACGTAAGCAGCCAGCACCTCCGCGATCTCCCCGCGCTCGTGGCCAAGGACCTGACGTTTCTGCTGCGCGTGGAGCGGGTGTTGCGGATGTGGGCGCCGTCCGGCAACGCCGGCCGGGAAGAGACACCACCGTCGCCTTTCCGCGACGAGATCCTCGTCCGACTGGCGAGAGAGGCGCGTGGCTACCTGGATAACTGTGAAGAGACCGAGGTGTACCAGCGCGACGTGTTGGTCCCGGTCTTACGATGCCTCGCGAAGGCTGCGAAAATTGATGTGCCGTCGGAGGTCGCCGCACTCCTCGACATCATCACCTCCGGGACATCAGCCCCAAGAGGGCTGTAGGACCCGTGCCGCCAGAGGCGCCAGCAGGGCGATCGGATCAGCAAGGGCGACGTCGTCCCATCCGCCCAACGAGCCAATCAGCAGAAATTGCGCGACTCGGGTGTCGCCTCGCCGAAGGCGAAGTCGTGAAAACACTCCGCCTTGACGGAGGTGACGCCATCCTGCAGCTGGAGCACCCCCTCCACCAGCAAAAACGGCCGGTCGAGAATCGTGACCCGATCGGCTGCGAACACGTCGGGCCGGACGATGACGTTGGCGACACCAGTTTCGTCTTCCAGCGTCAGAAACACGAATCCCTTGGCGGTCCCAGGACGCTGGCGCGTGATGACGGTGCCCGCCACACGCACCCGCCGGCCATTGCGCGCCCGCGGCAGGTCGATCGCGCGCAACACTCCCCGCAACGCCAGCTCCTGACGCCGAAACGCGACCGGATGCGGCCCGATCGTCAATCCCGTGCCGGCATAGTCGGCGACTACACGTTCATCCGGCGTCATCGGTGCCAGTGGCGACCCGCTTTCGCTCGCCGACGTGATCGAACGGTGAGCTTCGGCAGGTCCGACGTAGCCTGCTGACCGCCTGGGTCTCGGCAGCGATTGGCGAAGATTGACTGTCTCCTTGAACAGCTCCCCAGGCGTTCTCACCGCGCGCTCGATCTGCCAGAGCGCCGTCCGACGGTCATATCCGAACGAGTTGAGCGCGCCGATCTCTGCCAGGGTTGCCAGCTCGCCGCGGCGCAGCCCGGTCCGGGCGATCAGATCCTCGACCGACGTGAATCGTGATCTTGCCGCATCTACGGTCTCGTCGTCCCGTTCCGTCGTCAGCAGCCAGTCGGCCGCGCAGGTGCGGCAAAACCCCCTGGCGTGCGAGGTCGCCGGGTCCACGACCTCGACCATCGAGGGGTCGTCGCACCCGCATTTGGGACACACCAGCGAGCGACGATCGGCGACCCTGCGACTTGACGCGGGCGTGTCTCGATCAGAGCCGGCCGGGGGACGGACACCGACTCCCTCGATCGCACGACCCGGCGCCTCACGCAGACCGGTCACATAGCGCAGCCCGAGCCTGATCGCGCCATCGGGCTCTACCCGGCACTGCCAGCCGGAGTGCTGCACGTCGATCCGGGCGAACCGCACACCACGCCGCTGGGCGTCCTTGACCAGGGTGGCCGGATGATAGAACCCCATCGGCTGGTTGTTCAGCAACGCCGTGTAGAACGCCGCCGGGTAGTGCGCCTTCAGATAGGCGCTGGCATAGACCAGCAACGCGAAGCTCGCGGCGTGGGACTCGGGGAAGCCATACAGCGCAAAGGCTGTGATCGACTGCACGATCTGATCGGCTGGTTCTCCCGTGATACCCCGTCCGGCCATCCCTTCGCGCAGCGCCACCTCGATCTCCGCCATCCGCCGCTCCGACCGTTTGAAGCCGAAGGCGCGCCGGAGCTCTTCGGCCTGCCCGCCCGAGAACCCGGCCGCGACCATCGCGACACGGAGCAACTGCTCCTGGAACAGCGGCACCCCGAGGGTGCGACGTAAGATCGGCTCGAGCGCGGGGTGCGGATACTGCACCGGCTCGCGCCCCGCGCGCCGCTCCATGTAGGGGTGCACCATCTGGCCCACGATCGGGCCGGGACGGATGATCGCCACCTCGACGACGATGTCGTAGAACCGTTCGGGCCGCAGACGCGGCAACGCCGCCATCTGAGCACGGGACTCGACCTGAAACACCCCGATCGTGTCGGCGCGCTGCAACATCCGGTAGACCGCCGGGTCGTCCGGCGGCAACCGGGCGAGATCGACCGCGTCCGTCCGATCCGCGCGCGCCCCTTTAATCAGCGTGAAGGTATCCTGCAGGACCGCCATCATCCCTAGCCCGAGCAGATCGACCTTCACGATCCCCATGTCGGCGCAGTCCTCCTTATCCCATTGCACGACGACACGACCCGGCATGCTGGCGTTCTCGAGCGGCACCACCTCGTCGAGCCGCCCCTGGCAGATCACCATCCCGCCGGAGTGCTGGCCGAGATGACGAGGCAGGTCCTGCATACGTCGCCACAGCGCGCTGAATTGACTGACCCGCGAGTCGGTCCGGTCGATGCCGACGCCGTCGAGCTGGCGCGCGAGAGTGTCCGCCGGGTCGGTCCACTCGAAGTGGTTCAGGATCTTGGCAAGTCGGTCGATCTGGTCGGCGGGGATCGATAGCGCCTTGCCGACCTCGCGCGCGGCGCTGCGACCGCGGTAGGTGATGACGTTGGCGGTCATCCCAGCGCCCAACCGACCATACCGTTCGTAGACATACTGGATGACCCGTTCGCGGCGGTCGCCGCTCGGCAGGTCCAGATCGATATCGGGCCACTCACCCCGCTCCTCGGACAGAAAGCGCTCGAAGAGCAGATCCATCCCGACCGGATCGACCGCGGTGATCCCTAGGCTGTAGCAGACGGCGCTGTTGGCGGCCGAGCCGCGTCCCTGCACGAGGATGTCCTGCTGCCGGCAGAAGTTCACGAGGTCCCAGACGATTAGGAAATACCCGGCCAGGTCGAGCTGCTCGATGAGATCGAGCTCGCGCGCGATCTGCCGCCGGGCACGGTCGTGATACGGGCGATAGCGTTCACGGGCACCTACCTCGGTGATGGCGCGCAGAAAAGAGACCATCGTCTCGCCGGCCGGCACCGGATAGGCGGGAAACCGATAACCCAAGTCGGCCATCGTGTAGCCCACCCGATCGGCCAGTTCGCCGGCGGCTGCCAGTGCGTCCGGCCGGTCGTAAAACAGCCGGGTCATCTCGACGGGCGACTTCAGATACCGCTCGGCATTGCGAGCCAGACGGTGACCGGCCCGGTCGAGGGTAGTCTTGTGTCGCAAACAGGTCTGCACGTCATACAGCGGGCGGTCCTCGGCGACGGCGAACCGCACACCGTTGGTCGCCACGAGCGGGACATGATAGGCGGCTGCCAGCGCGATCAGCGCCTGGTTGTCGATCTCCTCGTCCCGCAGCAGATGTCGCTGCAGTTCGACAAAGACCTGCGACCGGCCAAACAACCCGACGAGCCGATCGAGCAGCCCACCGACCCCGTAGCGGTGCCCCATGAGCGCCGCGCGCCCGGCGAGCGCCACCAGCCCGGTGGTAAACCCTTCAAGATCGTCCAGGGTCAGGACCCCTTCGCCCTTGGGCACCTCAAGCTTCATACGGGTCAATAACCGGCACAGATTCCTATATCCCTCCGATGATTCGACTAGCACCGGCAGACGCCAGCAGGCCGCCCCCCAGCCTTTAGCGATCGTCAGCTCGCAGCCGACAATCGGTTTGATGCCGGCCGCCAGCGCCGCCTTGTGGAATCGAGGAGCGCCATACACCCCGTCCCGATCGAGCAAGGCGAGCGCTGGATATCCCAGCTCGGCCGCCCGATCGACCAGGGCCTCGGGTAAGGACGCCCCGTCAAGGAAAGAAAAAGCGGACGATGTGTGCAGCTCGATGTACATGGACGAAGGAGACAGGAGTCAATCCACCATGCCTTCCAGGAACCAGCAGTCGACCCGGCGGTCGTGAAAAATTCGATACACGCCGCCGTCGGTCAACGAGACATCCCATTCATCGCGGTCCCAGGGCTGGCATCCAGCCAACTCCGTGGCGGGTGACGAGTCGGCGGCCACCGTGCCGGTATCGGTCCACCACTGCCCCGACGTGCGCCAGGGGCCGGCCTGGCGTATGACCTCGCCACTGGACACCGGTGGCGCCACGACCCGGACCAGTCGGCCGTCCCGGACGGCGACACGCGCCGCAACCGGCGCGCGAAACCGCCGAACCATGGGGACCAGGGGCACCCCTCCCGAAGGCCCCGCAACCTGTCGCCAGTCGCCGTCCACCGGTGTCTCCCGCACACGGTCCTGCCGACCTCCCGGCCGCGTGCGAGACGTGCCCGCGTCGAACCGACAGGCCTCGGGGTCGAACGCCCGCATCTCGAAGCTCGCCCTATCGTGCGAATCGACCAGCGCCGGCGAACCGCACCGGCCCGCGCCGACCAGGGCAGTCAACCGTGCGACCAGTGTCGAGACCGTCTCCGGAGCGGGCCGCGCCCGTTCGAGCAACGAGAACTGATGGGTACGCGCCGGCACCGGATCGACCATCACCGTGACCTGGTCGATCCCGGCGGACGGGGCGTGCGATTCCAGATCGAGCAGGACGAGCGTGCGTAACACCCGCGGGTCGCGCAACGGGGCCGGCAGTTGCAATGTGCGAGTATGGATGGTCCGTGTCACCAGCTTCAGGTGCACGTGGACCACCGCGGCCCCGACACCGGCACGCTCGAGCCGCGCACACAACTGCTCGAACACCCGGCTCAACACGAAGGACAGCGGCTCGAGCCCCTCAACCGGCCACTCGAGCGCCAGCGACGATTCGAATCGCTCCTCGACCGGCACCAGCACGAGCGGACCGCCATCCTCGCCACGGGCAAACCGCTGCAAGGTCAATCCACCCTCGCCCAGCCGCTCGAATAGCTCGGCCTGGGGCAGACGCGTCAGATCGCCGAGGGTGCTGACTCCCCAACGGCGTATCGTGGACAATAGGGCAAAATCGGGAATGGCCAGTGCGGCGCTCGACACCCAGGTGCCACGACGCGCCTGTGTCGCGGTACTCTGTGCCTGCCCCCGCGCCAAAATCCTTAGCACGTCGAGCGGCAGCGAGGCCAGTGTGACCACTTCCCCACCCGGTTCAATCACCGTGAGCCCGCTCCGCTCTTGCACGACCAGCAGCACCGCGGTCCGGGTAGACGCGACCGCCATCCGGAGATAAAGCCCCCGGTCGGCAGCCGACCGGCGTAGGGTCGCACCCAGCTCCCGGGCATCGCCAAACATGCTCGTCAACCCGGTGATGTCGAGCACCACGAGGTTGTCGCCATGAATTTCGATCCGGGGTGAATACTCGCGCGCCAGACGCACGATCTGGTCGGTAACGCACCTGGCGCGCGGCACACCCTCGGCGCCTCGAAAGGCCAGACCGCGCGGCGGGGCGTAAAGACAGGCGAACATCGATCACGCCGGGGTCAACGTTCCGCCTTCGCTCGCGGGCCGTGGACCGGTCAATGCACTCGGCTCGGGGATCGCAGGGCGCAAGATGATGCACTGGTCGCGCGGCCGGCGTGCTCGGATGACCCGAGCCTGACACTCGATCCCCTGGAACAGCCGGTTTCGGTCGTGAGTGCCCGACCACCGACCGGCGGTCGGGGTGGGCCGCAGCACCACCGTCTGCCCCTCCGCGCTCCGCGCGACCGGCTTCGGTCCGAGCAACAGCCCGACGGTCTTGGTATCTTCGAGCAAACGTGACACCCGCATCCAGGTCGTCATCGGGATCTGCCGGGTGGCCCGCGGGGGGAGATCAGCCAAATCGAGCGCCACGACACCGAATCCGCCAGCATTCAGTACCAGCCCCGCTGCCGTGAGCGCCCGCTTGACGGTATGTGACAGATCTCCTGTCCGCTCCCGTCCACGGACCCACAGCAGACTGGACAGATCGAGACCGGCAGCAGCGCCCGACACCGGGTCGAACCGGTCACAGGTGTCGATGAGCGCCACAACCTCGCCCCGCGCCGTGGCGGCCGCGAGCACCGATGCCAGCAGACTCGTGCGACCGGATGAACGAGGCCCGGCGATTTCCGACAGGTGACCACGCGCGAACCCACCGGCCAGCAGCTCGTCGAGCGATGTCTGACCTGTTTCGGCGAGATCGTCATATTTTCGGTCAAGTGACTGAACCGTGGTTCGATCAAGCTTTCGCGCTCGTAACAGCGACTCGAGACGGGATACAGAAGCCGTAGGCATGTTCGTTTTTTGTTCGCCATGCAAATTTAGCTCACCTCTCTCCTGAGATCAAGAGAAATTGCAAGCGGGAAACCTCGGCGAAATACCGAACAGCCGTGGGTCATCCTTTGTGGTGATACCATGACCCCGGTCGTTCGTCAGGGGGCATCCGTTGCTCTTCGAAATCCTCGACATCCTCGGCCGCGGCATGAAACTGCGCTGCCCTTGTTGCGGTCATGGACGGCTCTTTAAGACCATGTTCCGCACCCACGACCAGTGCTCGGCCTGCGGTGAACGCTTCGAACGCGAGCCCGGTCAAGGGTTCGGCACGATCTACATCAATCTCAGTCTCTCCGGTATGCTCGCGGTCACGGGATACCTCGTCATAAACGCCTTCTTCGCGTTGACGATGCCCCAGCAACTCGGCATCTGTCTCCCGGTCGCCGCCCTCGGCCCGTTTCTCTTTTTCCGGCTAGCCACGGGGCTCTGGACCAGCATCATCTTCCTGGGTGAAGGACTCTACATCCAGTGGCCGCACCGGTAACCGACACGCCCGCCGATGCCACCGACGCCACCCAGACCCCGACCACTACACCGATGGTCGGCTCCGCGGTGATCTGGCGGCTCGCCGCGGCGTTCACCTTCAGCAAGTTCCGCAATGTGTGGCTGGCGGCCTTCAGCTCGGCCGTGGGCACCTGGATGCAACGACTCGCCCAGCAGTGGCTGATTCTAAGCCTGACCGGGTCGGCGTTCTTCCTCGGGCTCGACATCTTCCTCGCCGAGCTGCCGCTGCTGCTGTTCACGTTGATCGGCGGGGTCATCGCCGACCGGCACGACCGCCGGCATCTGCTGATGGGGTCACAAGCGGTGCAGATGGCCTGTGCCCTGACCCTCACCGCGATCGTGTTCTTCGACGTCACTCGGGTGCGCTACATCCTGGCCTTGTCGTTCATCTCCGGGCTGGCGCAGGCGTTCGGTGGACCGGCGTTCCAGTCGCTGATCCCGTCGCTGGTGCCGCGGCAGCATCTGCCGAACGCGGTAGCGCTTAACTCGATCCAGTTCAACCTCGCTCAGGCGATCGGCCCGGCTATCGGCGGGGCCGTGCTGGTGGCCTTCGGCATGGCGGCCTGCTTTGGACTGAACGGGCTGTCGTTTCTCGTCGTGATCGTCGTGCTCGGGCTGATGCGGGTACCCCCGCCGGCGCCCACAACCCGGGAACGGATTCTCACCGAGCTCCGCAGCGGGCTGTCGTATGTGCAGCACGGCAGCGCGTTGCTCGCGCTGACCGTGCTGGCGTTTGCCACGACGTCGCTGGCGCTGCCGGTCAGAGCCTTTCTGCCGGTGTTCGCCGACGACGCCGCGCATCTCAGCCGGATGATGACGATGCTCGGATCCGGCGCCGTGGCGGGGGCACTCATCGTCGCCTGGCTGGGCACGTTCAAGCACATGGGACGGACGCTGCTGTTGGTACAAGTGATGTTCGGCGGGCTGGTCGCGGCATTCGCGCTGCTGCCGACCACCGGACTCAGCTACGTGCTGCTGTTTCTGTGGGGAACAGCGTTGCTAATAATCTTCTCGCTGACCAACTCGCTGGTGCAGCTGGCGGTGCCGGACGCGCTCCGGGGTCGCGTCATCAGCATTTATCTGGTGGCGTTCCGCGGCGGCATGCCGCTGGGCAGCCTCGTCAGTGGCTACTTCATCACGCTGTACTCGGCGCCGGCGGTCATCGCCACCAACGGGCTCTTGCTGTCGTTGGTGGCCATCGGGTTCCTGATCGGCCACCGGCAGGTCCGAGAGCTGTAGGACTTGTCTGACGACGGGCGTTCTTGGCACAGAAGACCGAATCCCGGCCCCTTGCGCTGTATGAGATCGTCCGCGAAGTTGGCCTTTGAACGATTTCGACTGACCTCGACTCGAGCGTGTCAGCAGTCTGATCCACAGACGGAGGAAGCATGACTGCTCCAGACCGCGGAGGACCGCAGGAGTCCTTCAACTTCGACGACTCGCAAATGCTGTCCACACGACTGCGAGACCTCGTCGAGATCACTGATCGTAAGTACGGGTTTCCGCCGAAGACCTATTCCAGGTGCTTTGTCGGTAGCGACGCCGTTCGAGCCCTCATCGACGAGAACATCGCGGCCGACGAAGACGATGCGGTACGCATCGGGAATATGCTGTTGAGCGCGGGCGTCTTCCACCACGTGGTCAAAGAGCACCCGTTCAAGAACGAGCGGCTGTTCTATCGCTTCGCGGCCGACGAAGACCACGGCCAGACCGCGAAGAAAGCAGATGGTACCCCCGTGAGCTGGTCGGATTTTCTGGCCCCCGTGACGGAAATACGAGAGCCAGCATTGTCGCTTCAACCGGCGATACCCGAGCGCGACCAGGACCTGGGCAACTTCCACCAAGACGACCTCGACACCATCGGGATATCGCCCCTCGACGTGCACAACACCGCGCTGCTGGATTGTGCGCACCCGAAGGTCTGGGTCAACCCAACGCCGAAGAAGAAGTACAACCTGGTCGTCATCGGGGCCGGTACGGGAGGCCTCGTGGCGTCGGCCGGCGCCGCCGGTACCGGCGCTCGTGTCGCCCTCGTCGAATCGCACCTACTTGGCGGTGACTGTCTCAATGTCGGTTGTGTGCCTTCGAAGGCGCTCATTCGGTGCGCCAGGGCGGCAGCGGCGGCACGTGATGCGTCGACCTACGGTATCAACATCGGGGGACCGATTTCGGTCGACTTCGCGGCGGTCATGGAGCGCATGCGGCGTCTGCGCGCGCACATCGCGCCCAACGACTCAGCTGAGCGGTTCAGTCGCGAGCTGGGGGTCGACGTCTTCATGGGACGTGCCCGATTCACCAGCGAGAGCACCGTCGAAGTCGACGGCACGACACTGGTTTTCTCCAAGGCGGTGATCGCGACCGGCGGAACGGCGGCTATCCCGCCGATTCCCGGTCTCGACGACACACCGTATCTGACCAACGCCACGGTGTTCAACCTGACGTCGCTGCCCAAGCGGCTGGGCGTGATCGGCACGGGTCCCATCGGTACGGAGCTTGCCCAGGCGTTTCAGCGCTTCGGCTCGGATGTCACGGCGTTCTCGCGTGAAGGGCAGATCCTCTTCAGGGAGGACGCGGATGCGGCGAAGGTTGTTGAAGCGTCGATGAGGCGTGACGGTGTCCGGTTCGTATTCAACGTCACCGGCATCAGGGTCACGAGCGTCAATGGTCAGCCCCCGGTCAAGATCGTAATCGAGCGCGAGGGCACGGAAGAGTCGCACGAAGTAGATGCGCTGTTGGTGGCGACCGGCCGCAAACCAAGTGTGACGGGGCTGGGGCTTGAGGCCGCGGGCGTGATGTTCGACGCGCGTTCAGGTATTGACGTGAACGAGAAGCTCCAGACGTCCAACCCCCGCATCTTTGCGGTGGGAGACGTGGCGAGCCGGTATCAGTTCACGCACATGGCCGACTTCATGGCACGTATCGTCATTCGGAACGCGCTGTTTCTCGGACGCGACCGGGTATCGAGTCTTCTTGTTCCTTGGTCCACATATACCGAGCCTGAAGTGGCCCACGTGGGGCTCTATGCGAAGGAAATGGCGGCGCGACACATCGAATTCACCACGTACACGCGAGACCTCGCTGACGTAGATCGAGCCGTGCTCGAGGGCGACAATGGATTCGTTAAGATCCACGTAAGGAAAGGCACCGACGAGATCTTGGGTGCGACGATCGTCGCCGGGCATGCGGGTGACCTGATCAGCGAGATCAGCGTGGCGATGCGCGCGGGCATGGGCCTGGGCACGCTGGCGAGAGTCATTCACCCCTACCCGACGACCGCCGAAGCCATCCAACAGATCGGCGATGCCTATAACCAGACACGACTGACACCGTTCGCCAAAGGCCTGTTCCGTAAATGGCTGTCGTGGAGCCACTAAGGCGATATGTGAAATCTTCCGATCCGTTTATCAAGACACTCGAAGCTGAAGGAGTCGAGCACCTCTTCGGTATTCCGGGCGAGGACAACCTCGACCTGTTGGACTCGTTGTCGCGGTCGAGTATCACGCTGATTCTGACACAGGATGAGCAGGCTTCCGGATTCATGGCGGAGACCTACGGGCGACTGACCGGCAAGGCGGCGTGTGTCTGTCGACCCTCGAGCCAGGTGCGACCAACTTTGTCACCGCGGCAGCGTACGCCCAGCTCGGCGGCATGCCCATGCTGATAATCACGTGGCAAAAGCCGATCGAATCGAGCAAGCAGGGACAACTTCAGATCGTTGATATCGTCGACATGATGCGCCCGCTGACCAAGTACACACGACAACTGGCAGCGGTGCGACGATTCCATCGCGGGTTCGCAAAGCATTTCGTTTAGCGCAGGAGGAAAAACCTGGCGCCGTGCACCTTGAGCTGCCCGAAGACATCGCCCGCGAAGACACGGATGCGCCGAACACCGTCCTGCTGGACAACACGTTGGCGACCATGGGCGCGGGCCTTCCGTCGGCGATCGCCGCAGAGCTGGTCCGTCCCGAGCAGCGAGTGATGGTGACCTGTGGCGATGGCGGCTTCCTGATGAATGCGCAAGAGCTCGAGACGGCGGTTCGTCTGAGGCTCCACATCGTCGTCCTGATACTGCGGGACGACGCCTACGGCACGATCAAGTGGAAGCAGGCGAACATGGGCTTAAAGAACTTCGGTCTGGACTACGCGAATCCAGACTTCGTGAAGTACGCGGAGAGCTATGGGGCGGTCGGTCATCAGGTGACGAGCGCGGATACTTTACGACGCATGCTGCAGACGGCGCATGAGGACACCGGCGTCCATATCGTCGAGGTGCCCGTCGACTATTCCGAGAACGACCGCATCTTGAACCGGGACATCCAGGAACAGAGCGCGCTGGTCTAGTCGATACCCGCGACACCGCTCACCACCGTCCACGACCGACATGAGCACGTCATTTCCCTACTACGTCGCCAACGTCGCCGAGCTACCCAATACCGACCTCGAGGTGACCGACAAGTACTCCGGCGACGTGGCGTACCGGGTCGCCATGGCCGGAACCGGGACGATCGACCGTGCCATCGACGCCGCCGTCGACGCTGCCGACGCGATGCGCCGGATGCCGGCCTACGCGCGACAAGCCGTCCTGGCCCACTGTGTGAGATCCTTCGAGGAGCGCGCGGACGAACTCGCGCTGTCGCTCTGCATCGAGGCGGGCAAGCCGATCAGAGATGCACGGGGGGAGGTCTCCCGCCTGATCGACACGTTTCGTATTGCCGCGGAAGAGTCAGTGCGTATGACGGGCGAAGTCATGAATCTCGAGATCTCGCCCCGAGCCAGAGGCTATCGGGGCATGTTCATGCGGGTGCCAATCGGACCCTGTTCGTTCATCTCGCCGTTTAATTTCCCCCTCAACCTGGCCGCCCACAAGATTGCGCCGGCCCTCGCCGTGGGCTGTCCGTTCGTCCTAAAGCCGGCAAGTCGCACGCCCGTTGGCGCGCTCATCATCGGTGAGATTCTTGCCGAGACCGACCTACCGAAGGGAGCGTTCTCGATCTTGCCGTGTCGCCGAGACGACGCCGACCTGTTCACCACCGACCACAGGCTCAAGCTGCTGAGCTTCACGGGTTCGCCCGACGTGGGCTGGAAGCTGAAGGCCCGGGCTGGAAAAAAGAAGGTCGTGCTGGAGCTTGGGGGGAACGCCGCTTGCGTCGTCGATCAGGACGCCGACCTCGACGATGCGGTTGAGCGGCTCGTCTTTGGCGCGTTCTACCAGTCAGGCCAAAGCTGTATCGGCGTGCAGCGCATTCTGATCCACAGGTCGATCTACGACACCCTCAAGGAACGACTCGTGGCCGCGACGCGCAACCTCGTTGCCGGTAATCCGAAAGACGAAGCCACCTTTATTGGCCCGATGATCTCGGTCGGCGAGGCTGAACGGCTGCAGTCGTGGGTGATGTCGGCAATCAACGGTGGCGGAACACTGCTGTGTGGCGGACAACGCAGCGGCGCGATGCTCGACGCCACGCTGCTGGATGGTGTGCCGAAGGACCAGCGGATCTGCACGCATGAGGCATTCGGTCCCGTTGCGGTGCTCAGTCGTTTCGAGTCGTTCGAGGATGCGCTACGGGAGGTGAACGACAGTGCTTTCGGTCTTCAGGCCGGCGTGTTCACGCGAGACCTGTATCGAATGCAGCGGGCCTGGGACGAACTGGAGGTCGGCGGCGTCATTATCGGAGACGTCCCGTCCTGGCGGGTCGACAACATGCCGTACGGCGGCGTGAAAGACAGCGGCCTTGGTCGTGAGGGCGTCAGGTTCGCGATGGAGGATATGACCGAGATCCGAAACCTCGTGATACGGACGCCTGACTCGAGAGCAGGACCGCAGGAGAAGTAACGGCATAAGCCTGAACGAACGGTAGGTCAAGCTGTACCAGGAGAGCCGATGGGACTTCTCTGATTTCAAGGCTCTCTTTCTCAACTGCACGCTGAAGCGATCACCGGAACAGTCCCACACGGAGGGGCTGATCCAGATCTCCCTGGACATCATGGAGAAGAACGGCATCGTCACGAAGCTACTTCGCCCTGTCGATCGCAACATCGCGTACGGCGTGTGGCCGGAGATAAAGGAGCACGGCTGGGACGTTGACGAATGGCCGAAGATGCTCAAGCGAGTGTTGGCCGCGGATATCCTGGTGATCGGCACGTCCATCTGGCTGGGCGAGAAGACATCGGTCTTAACGAAGGTGGTCGAGCGCCTGTATGCCGACTGGCACCTCCTCGATGCTGCGGACCAGTACGCCTACTACGGGCGAGTCGGAGGCGCGCTCATCACAGGCAACAAGGACGGCGCCAAGCACTGCGCGAAGAACATCCTCTATTCCCTGCAACATCTGGGCTACCTCATCCCGCCGCAGGCCGATGTCGATTGGCCGGGCGAGGCCGGATCGAGTCCATCCCATCTCGACCTAGGATCGGGTGGACCAGAGAACGACTTCGCCAACCTGGACACCACCTTCAGGGCGTGGAACGTCATGCACCTGGCTCGCATGCTGAAGGACGCCGGCAGCATTCCTGCCGATGGCAACCAGCAATCCGCATGGGACGCAGGGTGTCACTTCGACTTCGATAATCCTGCGTATCGCTAGGGGGCTGGCGACAGCCCCTAGCCTTCGACCGGTGCGGCGTCACCGGACAGTCTGTCTCTTCAGCGTCAACCCGACAGTGCCGCTCTTTATCCAGATCTCCTGATTGCAATTGACCGCCGCGGCTCGCGAGTATAGCGTTCGCAAGCTGAGCCTATTCAACACGAAGCGAGCCGGACGGACCTGCTGGCGGTCCGACGTGCGCAGTCCAGTCGAAGGAGGGGAAGGATGATCGTGGTGACGGAGCAGGCCAGGTGAGCACGGTGGTGCGCCTTGGCGTGGCGGTGGCGTGCCTCTCGATCCTGTGCGCGCTGGCTGTGCCTGTGTCTGGGCAGGCGGCGGGGCAGCAGGCCACGGACATGAGGCAACCGGCCGAAGCCGCGCCGCGCCCCAACGTCGTCGTGATCCCCTTCTCCAACATCACAGGAGAATCGGCAGACGACTGGATTGGCGCGGGTATTGCCGAAACCGTGATGGCTGATCTGCAGGAGATCCGCGGACTCTCGGTCATTGGGCGCACGCGCCTCTTCGACGCGCTGGAGATCGCGAGCACGAGCAATGGGACGCAACCTGATGAACGGGATGCCGTCGACATCGGCCGCCTGGTTGATGCGACGTGGCTCATCAGCGGTGGATACCAGCGGCTCGGCGATCTCATGCAGATTACGGCGCGTTTCCTCGACGTGCACACCGGAACGGTGGTTCAAGCGATCAAGGTCGATGGCCAGCTCAATGACCTCTTCGACCTCCAGGACCGGATCGTGGACGCGCTGAACCGGGAGCTGCACATCGCCCTTGGTGAGGCCCCAACCGCGCCGATCGATTCCAGAATGGCCGCCACTCCAGAGACCGAGGCCCAGCCGCCGGACGCGACACTGGCGGAGGGAGACGACCAGGCCGCGCCCGACGTCGCGTCGCCAGCCGGCACCCCACCCGGCGTGCCGAGCCCGTCCGACGCCCAGTCCGACGCGGTGCGACTCGACGGAGCAATCGATGGTCCGCCACCACCGGTGCCGCCCGCCGTGGTGTCCCGTGACGCCGAGGGACGGGTGACACTGCGAGCCATCCGGCTCGACCGGCCCCTGACCGTGGACGGCCGGCTCGACGACGAGATCTACCAGCTGGTGCAGCCGGTCAGCGACTTCATTCAGCAAGTGCCGCGCGAGGGCGAGCTCGCCACGGAACGGACGGAGGCGTGGGTCTTCTTTGACGACGACAAGATCTACGTGGCGGCACGGTGCTGGGACAGCCAGCCGGAACGGATTGTAGCCAACGAGATGCGGCGGGATAGCAACAACCTGGTGCAGAACGAGAACTTCTCGGTCGTGCTCGACACGTTCCACGACCGGCGCAACGGCTTCGCGTTCCAGACGAATCCGCTCGGAGCGCTACGGGATCAGGTTTTCACCAACGAGGGCAATTTCAATAATGACTGGAACACGGTCTGGAATCCACGCAGCGCGCGGTTTGCTGACGGGTGGACCACCGAGATCGAGATTCCGTTCAAATCGCTCCGCTACGCCCTATCAGGACCTCAGATCTGGGGCATCAACCTGCGTCGAATCGTGCGGTGGAAGAACGAGTGGTCCACCCTGGCAGCTGTCCCCGCCTCCTACGGCCCCTCGGGCATGTACAAGGTGTCGTCGGCGGCCACGCTGGTGGGTCTCGAGACCCCGCCGCGGTCGCTGAACCTCGAGGTAAAACCGTACGGGATTGGCGGGACAACCACCGACGTCACCGCCAACCGGCGTAACGACGCGGACGGCGATTTCGGCATCGACGTCAAGTACGGCCTTTCCCGGAGCCTGACGGCTGATCTCACCTACAACACCGACTTCGCGCAGGTCGAGATGGACGAGCAACAGGTGAACCTGACGCGGTTTAGTCTGTTCTTTCCAGAGAAACGGGAGTTCTTCCTAGAGGGCCGTGGCATCTTCGACTTCGCCCGTGGCAGGGGCGGGGGAGGGCGTGGTGGGGGTGGCGGAGGTGGCGGAGGCGGTGGCGGGGCGCCCACCATGTTCTTCAGCCGGCGGATCGGTCTGGAAAGCGGCACGGTGGTCCCGATACCCGTCGGAGGACGGGTGACGGGAAAGCTCGGATCATTCGACGTGGGCGCGCTGAATATCCAAGCCGACGCGTCGCCGGAGAACGGGATCGAGTCGACCAACTTTACCGTCGTGCGACTCAAACGCGACCTTCTCCGCCGAAGCAGCATCGGTGGCATCTTCACGAACCGGACCGTGTCCCGCGTAGGTAACGGATCGAATCAAGCGTATGGCCTCGATGCGACCTTCTCTTTTTACGACAACCTCACGTTCCTGGCCTATTACGCGCAGACCAGGACGCCGGGCATCTCTGGGAAAGACCGCAGCTACCAAGGCCGGTTCGGGTACAACGGGGACCGGTACGGTCTGACTGTCGACCATCTCATGGTCGGGGACAACTTCCTCCCCGAGGTAGGATTCGTCCGGCGAGACAATTTCCGACGAACGAACGTGTCGGCGGAGTTCACCCCGCGACCCCGTGGCATCGAGCTGGTGCGACAGTTCACATTCGCCGGCAACATCGACTACTTCCTGACGGCGGACGAGGGGTTTCTCGAAACACGAAGCCGACAGTTCAGATTCCAGGCCGAGCTCGAGAACAGCGATCGGTTCGGCGCGAGCGTGATCAGCTCGTACGAACTGTTGCAGGACCCATTTGAAATCTCAGACGGGGTGACGATCCCGGTTGGTGGCCACGCCTTCCGCAGTGTTGAGCTCTCGTACGCGATGGGCGCGCAGCGGCGGGTCAGCGGCAACCTTACATTTACGTCGGGCAGCTTCTGGACCGGTGACATCAGGACGGTCTCCTTGAGCCGGGGCCGGATCAATCTGCTGGATGAGTTCTCGATCGAGCCCGGCATCTCCTTCAACTGGGTCGACCTGCCCGAGGGCTCGTTCAACACCACGCTCGTCAGCAGCCGTGTCAACTACAGCTTCAACCCTCGGATGTTCCTGAGTGGCCTCCTTCAATACAACTCGAACAGCCGTACATGGAGCAACAACCTCCGTGTTCGATGGGAATACACCCCGGGAAGCGAGCTGTTCCTCGTCTACACCGAAGATCGTAACGTCGATTCCCTCTTACCCAACCGGTTCTCCGAGCTGCGCAATCGCGGCTTTGTCGTCAAGGCCACGCGCTTGTTCCGGTTCTGACCTAGGGTGAATGCCAGACAGATGGTCTACCACGGGTACGGGAACACCCAAGGGTGTCGCGACGGACGGCTTCCGCCGTAACGATGGCAACGCCGACGCACTGGCAACGTATCGACGTTGCGCGTTCCGACCCAGCACCCTTGACTGTCTTGCTAAACCGGATTCCCTTTCAGAACACGGCGATCGGATTCAGCGGCGACCCGGTGCCGCCCGGGACGGGAATTGGGCCGGCCGTGAGCAGGAACTCCCAGCGGTTTTCCCGGGCCGCGGCGTCAGCGAGCGCTTCGAGGTCCATGTTGTCGAAGATGTTCATGCCGAGACCGGCAATCAGTAACGTATGGAGCGGCTGCGTGACACCGTCGACCAGCGAAGGCATCACGTCGGTCGCCACATCGCTCCCCACGAACGCGACGTCGCGTGCCTTGATCCAGGGGAGCACGGACGCGTGCAACCCGGCGCTGTTCCCCGACACCCGCCAGGGCCCGAGGGCGGCGCGGCGCGCCCACCGGCCGGTGCGGACGAAGATGGCGTCTCCGGCCGATACTGTGACGCCAGATTGCCGCTCCCACGCCTCGATATCTTCGACGTAGATTGGCGTCGCTGGCTCAAGGTAGGGCACGCCCTTGAGGCGGGGGAAGTCGAGCAGGACACCGCGCGTGACGATGCCGCGCTTGAGGTTCTGGATGCCGAGCTTGCCGCATCCCTCCGGCGTACTAGCAGTGGGCGGAATGTCGTTGTAGAGCCGGCCGTTGTGCATGAAGTGGCAGAGCGAATCGATATGGCTAACCCCATACCCGTGATATCTAAATCGATACGTGTCACTCCGAAGGCTCTCGCCCATAATGTGTTCGAACGCGGTCGATGGATTATCGGGCGCCTCGGCGGTCATCGGATTGTGCGCCAGCGACACCGTGGTCCCGCTGCGAACCAGCGCGGCAGCCTGACGGCTCTTGGCCGGCGTGACGAGGTTGAGTGTGCCACGCTCGTCATCAGCGCCCCAGCGGCCCCAGTTCGAGAGTTCCTGGAACATCGCGTCGAACTCAGCAACGTTTCGCGGGGCGCGTCCCGCGTCTTGCGTTTCAACGGTCACAGCCGACACGCCCAGGCCGACAGCGACGATGGCTCCCAGCGCGATCCCCGTTGTCATCGATTGCATTCCCATGGTCTCCCCCTCGTTCAGGCCGCCAACGTCGGCGACCTACGCTCCGCCTGCAGTCACGTCACGATCGTACGCCCTGGACGGCGCGATGCCGGAAGCAGCTCACCAGGTGGTCGTTAACCATTCCGGTCGCCTGCATGTGGGCATAGCAGATCGTCGAGCCGACGAACGTGAATCCCCGCGCCTTGAGGTCTTTGCTGAGCGAGTCCGACACCGCGGTGCGCGTCGGCACCTGCTCCAGACTGGTCCAGGCATTCTGTTTCGATCGGCCGTCGACGAAACGCCAGACATACGCGTCGAAGCTGCCGAACGCTGCCTGCACCTCGAGGAACGCTCGGGCGTTCGTGACCGCCGACCGGATCTTTAGCCGGTTGCGGATAATGGCGGCGTCCGCCAGCAGACGCTCGATCTTCCGCGCGTCGTAGCGCGCGACCTTCTGCGGGTCGAACTGGCTGAAGGCCCGCCGATACGCCTCTCGTTTCTTGAGCACCGTCAACCAGCTGAGCCCGGCCTGCGCACCCTCGAGCATCAGCATCTCGAACAGCCGCGTGTCGTCGTGCTGAGGCACACCCCACTCCGTATCGTGGTACGACACGTAAAGGGGGTGCGATGTTCCCCACGGGCAACGGCTGTGCGTCCCAGGCACGGTGGCTGATGTCCCGTCTCAGTGAATCGTGGCACATGATACCGCGCCCCGCGGCAGGTGGTCGAGCCTGCTCATCGCGTTGTCGATCGCCTACGTGGCGATCGGGAACCTGGTCACCCGGGATCTGCAGCCGTGGCGCGTCGCACTGGTGTTCGGCTTCGGACTCCTCCACGGAATGGGGTTCGCCGGCGTGCTCTCAGAACTGGGACTGCCCCGCTCAGACTTCGTCACGGCACTGCTGTCGTTCAACGCTGGGGTCTAAATTAGCCAGCTGACCGTGATCGGCCTTGCGTTCGGTGCCGTGTTCCAGGTCTGCCAGCAGGACTGGTATCGGCGCCGGGTCGTGATTCCAGCCTCGCTCACCATCGCAGCGACCGGTATCGTGTGGACCATCCAGCGGATCGCGGGACAGGGGTAGCGGGCCGCTCTCGGCGTCTCCAGTTCAGGATTGCCCACGACGGCCGGCAACGAGGCTCCGCGTCGAACCCCTTGACCCGGGTCGGCGACGCATCGCTGCCAGGCTCGTATCAACGTGGCGACTCAGAGACCGTTCGCCATGCCGAGATAGCGCAAGCCATCCTGCAGCAGCAGCAGCGAGAACACCAGCAGCGCGAAACCGAGCGCGCGGGCGACGAGCACATAGAAACGGCTCGTCAACACCGCTCCGCCGCGTCCGACGAGCAGCGCGAGGAGCATCTTCGAACCAACCAGGCAGCCATACATCGCAACCAGAAAGCCCGTGGCGTGCATAGGATTCGTCGCCCAGCCTTGCCGCACGATCGGCGCGCCGACGGTGAACCAGAAGAGATGCGGGTGAGGGTTGAGGAGGTTGAAAACCGCGCCTTTCTGAAGCGAACGCGGCGGGCCACCCGGGAGGGCAAATGCTGCCGGACCGGTCGCATGGCTTTCATAGGCGAGGTACGCCAGGAACCCGGCGCCCACCAGCGACATCACCCCGAGGGCGCCATCGGCGCCGGCCAGGCGGTTGACCGTGAACAGCGCCACCACCACGATCGGCAGGTCGGTCAGCAACGGTGCCGCCGCCACCTTGCAGCCTTCGCTCGCCCCGTGCCGCAGCGTCTGCTGGAGGACGAGCGCCAGCAACGGGCCCGGCAACAACCCGGCGGCCAAACCGAACACCGCGCCGGACAGCGTGGCGCTCACCGCACCCCACTGGTGCGACTGATGCCGAATGTGTGCGGAAGGCCGAAGGGAAGCACCGCCGCCAGCAAATAGAGCATTCGCCAGACGGAGATCGGATCGGACCGCACCTCGACGCGGCCCGTCTTGATCGCGGCGCAGATGGCGTCGGGGTCGGGCTCGGCGTCCACAAGCGACCAGGTAGTGCCGAGCTGACACAATCGGTGGATGTCGCCGTTGCCGACGAGCGGCCTGCCATGCGCCCCCGCCCAGGCAATCGCGCGCCGGTTAAAGTCGATACGACGGGCATACAGCGCATAAATCTCGAAGGCGTCGAACAGATCCGGATGCCGGTCCAGATCCAGCCCCAGACAGCTCGACGCCGGAAAATACGGGTGAGTGGCGACCACCAGACCGTCAGTTCGGATCCTCAGCACCGCCAGATCCTCGAAGGTGTGGACCGCCTCTGCGGCCACCCGTGGGAAGTCGATGAGCAGGACGTGAGGACATTCGATCGACCGCTCGACCCCTGGAATCAGTACGATGTTACGTAACCTGGCGTACTCGCGGTACGGCTCGACGTCGAGCTGCCGGTTGTGCAACGTGATAACGATGGCGTGGTAGCCCAGCTCGGCCACGCGGTCAACCAGCCGTTCCACGGTGCGGGGCACGTAGTCGTCCGGGTCGTCAGACGTATGAGCGTGCAACTCGACCTTGAGCATCCTTTCATCGTAGCAGGGCCAGCAGCGAAGCTTCGTCTCTCACCGATGGCAAACGTGTAGAATCCAGGCGTGACGTCGCGCGCCACCGTCACCGAGCTGGCCGGACTGTTCCTGAGGCTCGGCATCACCGCGTTCGGCGGCCCGGCCGCCCACATCGCGATGATGCGCGACGAGGTCGTCGAGCGACGCCGCTGGGTGACCGACGGCGAGTTCCTCGACCTGCTGGCCGCCACCAACCTGATTCCAGGCCCCAACTCGACCGAGATGGCGATCCATCTCGGCAACCGGCGTGGCGGGTTGCCTGGGCTGCTGCTGGCTGGCGGCTGTTTCATCCTGCCTGCGGCACTAATCGTCAGCGGCATCGCCTGGGGCTACGTCCGCTACGGGGACGGGCCACAGCTCAGCTGGGTGATGTACGGCGTGGGTCCGGTCATCATCGCGATCATCGCGCAGGCGCTGTGGAAGCTGGGGGCGACCGCGGTGCGGGGACCCCTGACCGCTCTGCTCAGCTTGCTGGTGGCCGGTCTGGCCCTGGCGGGATGGAACGAGCTAGGCTTGCTGGCACTGGGCGCGATTGTGATGATCGGCGCACGGCTAGGTCGCCCCGGCATCGTCGCCGGCGCTATCGCTACCCTCGGCGCCGGCGGCACGTTGCTCGCGCAGGTGGCCAGTGCCGCCACAGTGCCGTTCACCCTGACCCGTCTGACGCTCTTCTTCCTGAAGGTGGGGTCAATCCTGTTCGGCAGCGGCTACGTCCTGCTGGCGTTTCTGCGCGCCGACCTCATCACCCGATGGGGCTGGCTCACCGACCAGCAGCTCATCGACGCCGTCACGATCGGACAGGTGACACCGGGGCCGGTCTTCACGACGGCGACGTTCATCGGGTATCAGCTTGGTGGCTGGGCCGGTGCGGCGCTGGCCACCATCGGTATCTTCGCGCCCGGTTTCCTGTTCGTGGCCATCTCGCAGCCCCTCATCCCCAAGCTGCGCGCCTCGGTCATCACCAGCGCCTTGCTCGACGGCGTAGTGGTCGCCTCACTTGGCCTGATGGCTGCGGTCGCCTGGCAACTGGGCCGTTCGGCGATCGTCGACGGGTGGACCGCCGGGCTCGCGATCGTCGCTGCGGTAATCCTCCTCGCGTGGCGGCCCAACACTAGCTGGCTGGTGCTCGGTGGCGCAGCGGCGGGATGGATCTTGCGAGGCGTAACCTGATCGCGGTGTCCCGATCCACGGAAGACCGAAGGCAGGAGACAGGAAACGGAAGAACGGTGAAAGCCACGCGCACCGAAGGGGCCGTGATGACAACCATGCATCGTCGTGACTACGACCCAGGATGAACGCGCCTGTTCCGGTTTTCTTCATGTTCTCCTGACTCCTGACTCCACCCATGCCCATCTACGAGTTCGGATGCCAGAGCTACCGCCAAAAAAACAACGGCGCTGGTCATGGTTCGGGCGCGCATCAGTGAGGTTCGGCACGCACACTTCGGCGGCGCCGACAGCGTCAGGCTGGTATCGCGCTTCGCGATGCCAAAATCTGACAACGCGCGGCCCGAGGCGCTGGCCGACCCGTCGCGTTTCGCCGGCTTCGACGAGAACGACCCGAAAAGCGTGACGGAATTCATGAACAGGGTCGGTCGAGAGATGGGCAAGGATCTTGGCGACGACGTCAACCAGGCGCTCGAGCGGGAGATGTACGACGGGGGGATCGACGACGGCTTCGCGGGCGACGACGACTGAAGCCCTGACGACCGCGCGCCTCCGTGTTCAGCGCCAGGTTCCGTGGCAAAACGGTGGTTCGGCTCCACTCGGACCTGGCGGGGGGTTAGGGCTGCCGGCCCGCGCTGGCTCGGCCCGCGCCCGGACAGGCCAGCGGCCGGGCACCCCTGGCGGTGGGACGTCTCGTATGACCGTATTGTGACGCGCCGCCGCTCGAACCCAAGAAACACCGGCGCAGCGGCTCTACTTCCCCCTCGAGCGCGCCAGAGGTTACAGCGCCACGTACGGATATGACGACGGAACGGAGGTCCAGGGGGTGCAACCGCGGCATGGTAGGATAGCTCCGGGGGCGGCGCCAGCGAGGCAGAGTCGCCAACTATCACAGACTATACACAGACCACATCGGGTGGCTCGGAAGACCCGTATCAGTACAGTCGTGACCGGCGTGAATGGCTAACCGTCGGTCAGGGTGCGCACCCGGTTCACCTGTATCGTGGAGCGGCCTCAAGCCGGCTCAGACCGAGATCATCCTCGACGGTCTCCGGTGCGCAACGCCGGAGACCGGAAGGCCGGCGACGCTGATCCGGTCGCCGCCGACGTCTCGTGCAACCCGGCGCGCGACGGCAACACCGAATGCTCATGCCGATGACGGTTCGATTCGCGCGCGCGGCCATGGTGCTGGCGGCGGTGGCGGTAGCCGACCCGCCGATCACCAAGGCTCAGGACAACGACCTGGTCGCGCCCGGCGCTACGGTCGATCGGGTGGCGACCGGGTTCGGATTTTTGGAGGGGCCGGCGGCCGACGCCGACGGCAACCTCTACTTCAGCGACGTCGTCAGGGAACGTATCCATCGCTGGTCCCCAGAGACCGGTATCACGCTGTTCCGCGAACAGACCGGCCGGGCCAACGGGCTAGCAGTTGACCTCGACGGCACGTTGCTGGTTTGTGAGATGGCCAATCGGCAGTTGACCTCGATCGACCAGACCAACCGGCTGACGATCCTGGCGGACCGCTACGAAGGTCAGCGGTTCAACAGCCCCAACGACCTCTGGGTGGACCCGAAGGGGGGAATCTATTTCAGCGACCCGCGCTATGGTCCGACAGACGACCTGGAGATCGAGGGCAACCACGTGTACTACCTGTCTGCCGACCGCCAGACACTATCCCGCGTCACCAACGACCTGGTGCAACCCAACGGCATTATCGGCACGCCGGACGGGTCTCGGGTGTACGTGGCGGATCAGGGCTCCGGCCGGGTCTGGGCCTATCGCCCTGAGGCGGACGGCTCGTTGAGCGACAAACGGCTCTTCGTATCGCAGGGAGCCGACGGCATGACGATGGACGAACGGGGCAACCTGTATCTGACGGGTCAGGACATCACCATCTTCGACCCGACGGGGGGGCAGATCGCCTCCATCGGGGTGCCGGAGCCGCCGGCCAACCTGGCCTTCGGTGGACCGGACCGCACGACGCTGTTCATCACGGCACGTACATCGCTGTATCGTGTCGACATGCTGGTCACGGGACAGTAGGCCAGTGAAGCTCCGCTCAGACCACCCAGACGGCCATCGGCTGAGCAACACTGCCAAGCATCCCTCAGTGCCCCGCTACACGGGGACTGGACCTCTTCGGCAGCGAACAAGTTAATCCAAACGTGCGGTCTCACCCATTGGAAATATCTAGTGCCTGGAGCGGCACCCGACCGGTCCTCGACCACGTCATGCGATTCGACCTACAATTAGCCAGTTGGATGGGCGCGCGAGGTCCCCACCGACCTTCGCGAGTGACCGATGGGTCAGACGGTCTGCGTGCATTGCCGGACACAGCCGGTCGCTCGAGAGTGGAGGCCGTTCTGCAGCGAACGGTGCAAGCTACTGGACCTCTCGAACTGGGTGGACGGCCGGTATCGGGTGGCGGACGAGGACACGCCCATGGACGGCACTCGGGCCGGGCCTGAGGAAGACCCGGAGGAAACTTCGTGACGATGGGACACGCGCGGCGGCCGAAAGCGGCGATTCGGGTTGCTGGCATCGGCGCCGGACCGTTGGCCTGGCCACCCTCCCGCAGTCAATCAACCAATTGACGAACAGAGCAGCGAGAACCCGAAACCACGCGGCCGACACCCGCCAGCTTGCTCCTGACGTCCGACTCCTTAGCACACCCTTTCCAGACATGGCTGACACGCTGACAATCACCGACAACCGCACGGGGAAGCAGTACGAGATCCCAGTCACCGACGGCACGATCCGAGCTATCGATCTCCGGCAGATCAAGGTCGACCCGCAAGAGTTCGGGCTCATGACCTATGACCCCGCCTTTCTCAACACGGCGGCCTGCCGCAGCGGGATCACCTTCATCGACGGCGGGAAAGGCATCCTGCGGTACCGGGGCTACCCGATCGAGCAACTGGCCGAGCGCAGCACGTTCGTCGAGACCGCGTATCTGCTACTGAAGGGCGAACTGCCGACCAAGACCGAGCTGACGGGGTGGCAACAGGCCCTGTCGGAGCACGTGCTGCTACACGAGAACATCAAGAAGTTCATGGAAGGGTTCCGGTACGACGCCCATCCGATGGGCATCTTCTTGAGCAGCGTGGGCGCGCTGTCGACCTTCTACACGGAGGCCAAGGAGATCAACGAGCCAGCCTCGCGGCACGCACAAACCCTCCGACTCATTGCGAAGGTACCGAGCATCGCCGCCTACGCGTACCGCCACAGCGTGGGTCGGCCGTACGTATATCCGGACAATCAGCTCAGCTACGCCGGAAATTTCCTGAACATGCTCTTTAAGCGTACCGAGCCGGTCTATCGGCCGGATCCGGTGCTCGAGCGTGCGCTCGACGTGCTGTTCATTCTGCACGCCGACCACGAGCAGAACTGCAGCACGAGCGCCATGCGCAACATCGGCAGCTCGAACGCGGACCCGTATTCCTCGCTCGCTGGCGCGGCGGCCGCGCTGTCCGGCCCGCTGCATGGCGGCGCCAACGAGGCGGTACTGCGGATGCTGAACAAGATCGGGTCAATCAGCGGCGTGCCGGCGTTCGTCAAGAGCGTCAAAAACGGGGAAGAGCGGCTGATGGGATTCGGGCACCGAGTCTACAAGTCCTATGACCCGCGCGCGAAGGTGATCAAGGCCACGGCGGACCAGGTGTTCAGCGTGACCGGTCGAAACCCGCTGCTCGACGTTGCGCTGGAGCTCGAGCGCATCGCGCTCCAGGACGACTACTTCGTCACGCGCAAGCTCTACCCGAACGTCGACTTTTACTCTGGACTGATCTACCAGGCGATGGGATTCGACCCCGCGATGTTCCCCGTGCTGTTCGCGATTGGTCGCACTGCCGGTTGGATCGCCCAGTGGGAAGAGCTGGTCAGAGACGACACGCGGAAGATCGCCAGGCCGCGCCAGATCTACGTCGGGGCATCACAACGAGACTACATGCCGCTCGCGGACCGCTAGTGTATTCACGGCTGACCGCTGGTATCGGAACGTCCCCGCCACCAGACGGCAACCAGCGCCAAGACGAACAACACGCCCACCCAGACGCGCACCAGCGGCGTCGAGAGTTGCCGGTCCACGAACACCCCAAGCACGACGAGCCCGAGCAGCGCCACCCACAGCCAGACGGGTCGACGCGGGACCTTGGTCGCCGGCTCGCGCCGGCGCTCAGTCGGGGCGGCGCCGCATCGGAAACAGATCAGGGCGTTGTCGGCGATCTCGGTCCGGCACCGGGCACACTGCATGGTGTCGATGATCTACTAGAGACGGGATGAAAGGGAACTCTGTCTCCCTCTAGCCGAACGGGCGGAGTCAGATCTGCCTGGACACGCGCGCGAGGTCGACCAGCACCCCCTCCAACTCGCGGAGATACGCCTCAGGGGTCATCTCGTTCTTCCCGGCCTTCAGGTCTCGTCCACGGTCCGCTGCAACACCTGCCGCCTGGCAACAGGGGAGCAGCACGGGGTCGGTGATGGACTCCGCCTCGTCCAGCCAGGCGCCAAGAATCAGACGCGTGGCCGTCAACCCGTCCGCACCCGGCTGGCCCGCATCCCTGCCGCGACCGTCTCCGTTATCGTCGATCAGCGGATGGCTCAACGAACGCCTCCACGAAGAACTGTGGAAACACGATGTCATATCGCTGCATCGCCGACTCGGTCGCCGTGATGATCGTCCGGCCGCGCGCCGGCGCCGAAGCCCGTCAGCAGTCCCGCCAGGACGGCGCCGCAGACGCGGGTGCGCCAAGGGCTCGGCTGCATCAGGTGCCGGTCGTCGCCTGTCACCGTAGCCCCCACTGACGTCGTAGCCCCCATTCGACCGACAACACGCCGACCACGAGGACAAACCCCCAGACCGTGTCCCACAGATCGCGCACCGTCGGGGACACCTGCTGGTCAGCGTGGCCACGCAGGAGGATTCCCAGCTCGTCGATGCCGTCCGCATCCAGAAACCGTCCACCCGAGGCAGCCGCAAGCCGTTGTAACACAGCGTCCTGACGCCGGGGGTCGGTCAGCTCGAGGTCGGCCCCGCCGACCAGCACGGCCGCATCCACCCGACCGAGTTCGCTCGCGCCGCGATCGGCGAGCACCGTCACCTGATAGACCCCCCGCTGGACCGGTTTCACGTCAGCGACATACCGCCCGGTCCCACCCGCCACCAGACTCGCCGCGACCTCTCGCGCAACCCCGTTCGGATCGGTCACGCGCACACGGACGGCGGCATCAGCGACCGGTGCGAACGCCGCATCAGCCACGAGGACGTCGATGCGCAACGGGTCACCCTCGGCGCGGCCGCCTTCGACCCGCAGCATCACCTGTTCGGGCGCGTCGGCGGCGAGCCAGCGCGCCGCCTGCCTCCAGAACGTGTCATGGGTGTCATCGGTCGACGGCAACAGCATCTTCCAGCGCCACGATGCTTCCCCGGCGAACAGCATGGTCCGTCCGCGCCCGACGCGCTGTGCCGCAATGACCGGTCGTGCGGCGGTTCCCTCGCCTGTCGTGGTCGCCAGCACGGACGCGCCTGGACTCGGTGGCCCGAGTTGGACGATCTTCCCCAGCTGCGGCGCCGCGTCCCATCGACGCCGTGTCTCGGCGATACCGGAACCCAGACGCATGATCGGGTGGGTCTCGCCATCGGCGGTCAGTGCGATCCGATGCGGCGTGCCGGCCAAGTCCGGCAGCCTTACACCACCCCCACCGCCGGTCAATGCCAGGGGCAACAGGGTCTCGAGCGGCGTCCCTCGCAGTCCACGGCCTTCGAAAGATCGCGTGCCCATCACAAGCAGACCGCCGCCCCGCTCGGCGACGAACGCCGCGGTCAGCTCGACCTGCGCCGGGCTCAGCAGCACCGTGTCGACATTGGCCAGCATGACGGCGTCATACCAGAAGAGCGCTTCGCGTGTTGCGGGATACCCACTAGCCAGCGCACCCGCACGCTCGCCGGTGCCTTGGACTTGAATGTAAAACGTGTGTTCGCCCCGATCGTTCCGCCCCTTGCGAATCACCGAATCGACCACGATCCCTGGATCGTCGTACAACGCACGTTTAAGGAAGCTGTGGTCGTAGCCGGGCGCACCCTCGACCAGCAGCAAGCGCCGCGGCCGGCCCGGTGGCTGGATCAGCACGCTCCGCACGTTGTTCTCCGGCACCAGCTCCGTCGGGTCGACCGGAATCTCCACCGTGTAGAGCGTGGCAGTCTCTAGCTTCGGCGACACCGGAACGACAGCGCGCACGACCGCGCCGTCGGCCGGCGGCGTCAGCTGGAGCACGCGCAGCGGCTCCCCGTCCTCGAACACGCGCACCTCGAACGGGTCCACCCCGAATCCGTGCCCCACGGCCGAGATCCCGAGATCGACGATCGACTCGGCGACGACCGCCTGCCCGGCCGTCAGGTCGAGCACCTCACGATCACGCGAGACGGCGGGTAACCCGACACCCACGGTGAACACCGGTGCACCGACCGCGTCGGTCAGCTCGTCACCGGTGTCGCCCCCATCCGACAACACCACGATACCCGCGACAGTCCGGTCACCGTACCGGGTCCGAACCGCGTCGAGAGCCTCGGTCAGATCGCTGCGTCTGGCCTCGGGCCGCACCGTCGCCAGGTCCGCCGGGGCGAGTGTCTCGCCAAAG